>PPYF01370563.1_pt1 | contig 19811 bp, 20 predicted proteins | sample 1559871 | NCBI WGS metagenome assembly PPYF01 (sample SAMN08240021, study PRJNA423297) | Human gut metagenome, whole genome shotgun sequencing project. | reverse complement strand
ACGCTCAACGCCGATAATATTAGAGACCAGCACCGTATGGTGCGCGGTTACCGCACGGCCCGACTCGGTAATCACCGTCGGGTGCGGCAGGCCATGCTCTTCACAGGCATCGCCAATCGCCCAAATGATGTTGTTCGCGTATTCATTCAGCCCGTAGTTCACGGAGCAGTCAGACTGCGAACGCGTACCTTCGTAGTCAACGCCCAGGCCACCGCCGACGTCGAAGCACTGAATATTCACACCCAGCTTATGCAGTTCAACGTAGAAACGGGCGGACTCGCGCACGCCGGTGGCGATATCGCGAATGTTGGCCATCTGCGAGCCGAGGTGGAAGTGCAGCAGTTGAATGCTGTCCAGGCGGCCGCGTTCACGCAGAATCTCGACCAACTGAAGCACCTGGTTGGCCGCGAGGCCGAACTTGGATTTTTCACCGCCGGAAGACTGCCACTTACCGGAGCCTTGCGATGCCAGACGGGCGCGCACACCCAGACGCGGAACCACGTTCAGGCGCTCGGCCTCTTCCAGCACGATGGCGATTTCGGACATCTTTTCGATAACCAGATAGACCTTATGGCCCATCTTCTCGCCGACCAGCGCCAGACGAATATATTCACGGTCTTTATAACCGTTACAGACGATCACGCTACGCGTCATACCTGCATGCGCCAACACGGCCATCAGCTCGGCTTTCGAGCCAGCTTCCAGCCCCAGCGGTTCACCGGAGTGGATCAGCGATTCGATCACGCGACGATGCTGGTTCACCTTAATCGGGTAGACCAGGAAGTAATCGCCTTTATAGCCATAGGATTCACGGGCACGTTTAAACGCGGCGTTAATCGAGCGCAGGCGATGCTGCAGGATCTGCGGGAAGCAGAACAGCGCAGGTAGACGTTGCCCCTGCGCTTCACGGGCCTTCACCAGTTCAGCGAGATCGACGCGGGCATCCGGAACATCAGGGTCCGGGCAGACGCTGATGTGGCCAAGCTCGTTGACGTCGTAGTAGTTATTGCCCCACCAGGCAATGTTGTATGTGCGTAGCATTTTGCTGGCTTCCTGGGAGCTCATCGCAACCTCCTGCATGGAACGTAGTACACCGCGTTCGCCTGCTGACGAAAGCGAATCCAATGAAATGTCGTCAGACATAGCGAACCTCAATTATTTATAACAAGTGTAAAACAGTTAACTACTATCGCAGCGTAACGTTGCGATAACAACCCATAAGCAGACGGATTAGCCAGCAGAACATGCTGACGCACCGACTGTGCGACCGGTTTCTTATTCATATCATTGTAAAACACGTACCTGAACCTGGTATGACGGTTCAGCGAAACCACGAGAAAACCCTTGCCACAAGCAAGAGCGCCCTTGTTCAGTCTTCAGTTACCTACCGGCTCTGGAGTCCTGAGAAGCGCCGAAATGGGTATAACATCGGCTGGTATGCAATGCAGAAATGGGAGTTGCGGGGGGTATGTTCGCGCCAGAACGGCACGACAAAATCGGCAGAATACAACGGTTCATTATCTCGTATCACCTCCACGGCCGCCCTGAAAGAACGGACCAACAAGCCAAAGCAAAAGTTTTAGCCCGGCTGGAAGTGGCGACACGTGAAAATGACGTGTGCTTATTGGTATGAGCCGCGCGCGGCGTTTTATACCGATAAGGCGGCGAAAAAGCAAAATATAAATGTGCACATTGACGACAGTGTCAGGAAAAATTTCCATTCCATTGAACAGCAGAATGAGAGCCATCTCAAAAAAAACTGGCAATGAGGTGAAGATGTGACCTAAAATAGCCGTCCAGATGTTAATCCATCTATACTGATTAACACTCAGACTGCCAGTGACAGAAAGCGATAAGTCCGTGGTAGAATCCTCCATCGTGACTATGCAGCACGACAGTTCGAGCTAACCAAATTCCTATTGGGTGATATTAAATATGGCAAAACACCTTTTTACGTCCGAGTCTGTATCCGAAGGGCATCCTGACAAAATTGCGGACCAAATTTCTGACGCCGTGCTGGACGCTATCCTCGAGCAGGATCCGAAAGCCCGCGTAGCGTGCGAAACTTACGTCAAAACCGGTATGGTGCTGGTTGGCGGTGAAATCACCACCAGCGCTTGGGTTGATATCGAAGAGATCACCCGTAAAACCGTTCGTGATATTGGCTATGTGCATTCGGATATGGGCTTTGATGCCAACTCCTGTGCGGTACTGAGCGCTATCGGTAAACAGTCTCCTGACATTAACCAGGGCGTTGACCGTGCCGATCCGCTGGAACAGGGTGCGGGCGACCAAGGCCTGATGTTCGGCTATGCAACCAACGAAACCGACGTGCTGATGCCAGCACCAATCACCTACGCACACCGTCTGGTGCAGCGTCAGGCTGAAGTGCGTAAAAATGGCACCCTGCCGTGGCTGCGCCCGGATGCAAAAAGCCAGGTGACCTTCCAGTACGACGACGGCAAAGTTGTCGGTATTGACGCGGTAGTGCTGTCTACCCAGCACGCTGAAAGCATCGATCAGAAATCGCTGCAGGAAGCGGTGATGGAAGAGATCATCAAGCCGGTTCTGCCAACCGAGTGGCTGAATGCATCAACCAAATTCTTCATCAACCCAACCGGCCGTTTCGTTATCGGTGGCCCAATGGGCGACTGCGGTCTGACCGGTCGTAAAATCATCGTGGATACCTACGGCGGCATGGCTCGTCACGGTGGCGGTGCATTCTCCGGTAAAGATCCGTCTAAAGTTGACCGTTCCGCCGCTTACGCTGCGCGTTACGTCGCGAAGAACATCGTTGCCGCAGGCCTGGCTGACCGCTGCGAAATTCAGGTTTCTTACGCGATCGGCGTTGCCGAACCAACTTCCATCATGGTTGAAACCTTTGGCACCGAAAAAGTGCCAACTGAACAGCTGACCCTGCTGGTACGTGAGTTCTTCGACCTGCGTCCATACGGCCTGATTCAGATGCTGGATCTGCTGCACCCAATCTACAAAGAGACAGCCGCATACGGTCACTTCGGTCGTGAACATTTCCCATGGGAAAAAACCGACAAAGCAGCCCAACTGCGCGAAGCGGCTGGCCTGAAATAAGCCCCCACCGCCTCGATAAAAGCCAGCCTCGTGCTGGCTTTTTTTATGCCTGCTCATCCCCCTTCTACGTATGAATTTACATTTCCACACAAACTAATGAAAGCGATTACATAATTAGAATGGCGTGGATAAAGCCTTGTGATATCGCATTGAAACGCCTTTTCATCTTTATGCGTTGTGTTTCAGTTAATTCTCATTATTTGCTTTTATCATCTGGATAAAATAGATGAACGCATTTGATTTTATTATGATTTAACCTAATTTTAACCAAAACACAAGTGTAACCGATTACACAGCCGTGATTGTTATCACATTTTTTTACTTCGTACTCTCCTACCCTAAGCATTACAAAATCAATGACTCAACTGGAGGGCATAATGCCTAACAATAAAAAACAGGGTCGCTCTAACAAGACAATGACCTTTTTTGTCTGTTTCTTAGCCGCTCTGGCCGGACTGCTGTTCGGCCTTGATATCGGCGTTATTGCCGGTGCATTGCCCTTTATTACTACCGATTTCCAGCTCAGCGCACACACCCAGGAGTGGGTAGTGAGCTCCATGATGTTCGGCGCTGCGGTGGGTGCCGTAGGCAGCGGCTGGCTCTCCTTCCGTTTAGGCCGTAAGAAAAGCCTGATGATCGGTGCAATCCTGTTCGTTGCCGGTTCCCTGTTCTCCGCCGCCGCGCCAAACGTCGAAGTTCTGCTGGTGTCACGCGTGCTGCTGGGTCTGGCCGTGGGTGTTGCATCCTATACCGCGCCGCTTTATCTGTCTGAAATTGCGCCTGAGAAAATTCGCGGCAGCATGATCTCCATGTATCAGTTAATGATCACCATCGGTATTCTGGGGGCCTATCTCTCCGATACCGCCTTCAGCTACAGCGGCGCATGGCGCTGGATGCTGGGTGTTATCATCATCCCGGCGATTCTGCTGCTGATTGGCGTCATTTTCCTGCCGGACAGCCCACGCTGGTTCGCCGCGAAACGTCGCTTCAACGATGCTGAACGCGTGCTGCTGCGTCTGCGCGATACCAGCGCAGAAGCCAAACGTGAACTCGACGAAATCCGTGAAAGCCTGAAGGTAAAACAGAGCGGCTGGGCGCTGTTTAAAGAGAACAGCAACTTCCGCCGCGCGGTGTTCCTCGGCATTCTGTTGCAGGTAATGCAGCAGTTCACCGGGATGAACGTCATCATGTACTACGCGCCGAAGATTTTTGAACTGGCGGGTTATACCAACACCACCGAACAGATGTGGGGGACGGTGATCGTTGGCTTGACCAACGTGCTGGCGACCTTTATCGCTATTGGCCTGGTTGACCGTTGGGGCCGTAAACCAACGCTTATCCTTGGCTTTATCGTCATGGCCGTCGGTATGGGCGTGCTGGGCAGCATGATGCACGTCGGCATTCACTCTGCCGCCGCACAGTACACGGCTGTCCTGATGCTGCTGATGTTTATCGTCGGTTTTGCGATGAGCGCCGGTCCGCTGATTTGGGTACTGTGTTCTGAAATCCAGCCGCTGAAAGGGCGTGATTTTGGTATCACCTGCTCGACTGCCACCAACTGGATTGCCAACATGATCGTCGGCGCAACCTTCCTGACGATGCTGAACTCGTTGGGTAGCGCCAATACGTTCTGGGTATATGGTGGTCTGAACGTGCTGTTCATCTTCCTGACCCTGTGGCTGATTCCAGAAACCAAAAACGTCTCTCTGGAACACATTGAACGCAATCTGATGCAAGGCCGTCCGCTGCGCGAAATTGGCGCACGCGACTAACCCTGAATGACGCTTCCTCCTACGGGAGGAAGCTTCCCCTTGCACCACCCCGCCTCACGTTTTATCCTCAGCCGTTATGAAAAGCCCTCGAATTCCTATCGCCATCCAGCAAAACGTCATGCGCAGCCTGCGGGAAAAACTCGCCCAGGCCAACCTCGCGCTGGGCCGAAATTACCCGGAGCCCAAACTGGTTTATCAGCAGCGCGGGACGTCCGCCGGTACCGCATGGCTTCAGCAGTATGAGATCCGCCTGAATCCTGTGCTATTGCAGGAAAATCAGCAGGCGTTTATTGATGAAGTGGTACCACATGAGTTGGCCCATTTGCTGGTATGGAAACACTTTGGCCGCGTGGCGCCGCACGGCAAAGAGTGGAAGTGGATGATGGAAAGCGTGCTTGGCGTTCCGGCTCGTCGTACGCACCAGTTTGAACTGGAGTCCGTGCGCCGCCAAACCTTCCCCTATCGTTGCCGCTGCCAGCTACACCAACTGACCGTCCGGCGTCATAACCGCGTGCTGCGCGGTGAAGCCACCTATCGCTGCGTCCACTGCGGCGAGCCATTAGTTGCAGAAATGTAACCATTGGAAATATCAGGAAGTTTTCCGTTCTAACTGATTGCATCTGGCAACCACATTCGTTACGTTGCGGGCTCGATTTGAGATGGAGTTCGTGATGTACCGTAAATTGTCTTTTGCCGCCGCGTTTCTGGCGACGGCGCTTTCAGGCCAGGCATTCGCCGAAGGTATCAATAGTTTTTCCCAGGCCAAAACGGCGGGTGTAAAAGTTAATAACGACGTTCCCGGCGACTTTTACTGCGGCTGTAAAATCAACTGGCAGGGTAAGAAAGGCGTCATCGATCTGGAGTCCTGCGGCTATAAAGTCCGTAAAAATGAAAACCGCGCCAGCCGGGTCGAGTGGGAACACGTCGTGCCGGCGTGGCAGTTTGGCCATCAGCGCCAGTGCTGGCAGGACGGTGGCAGAAAAAACTGCGCCAAAGATCCGGAATATCGCAAAATGGAAAGCGATATGCATAACCTGCAGCCCGCCGTCGGTGAGGTTAACGGCGACCGCGGTAACTTTATGTACAGTCAGTGGAACGGTGGCGAAGGCCAGTACGGTCAGTGCGGCATGAAGGTTGATTTCAAAGCTAAAGTCGCTGAGCCGCCGGAACGTTCGCGTGGCGCGATTGCCCGCATTTACTTCTATATGCGCGACCGCTACAGCCTCACTCTTTCTCGCCAGCAAACCCAGTTGTTCAACGCCTGGGATAAAATGTATCCGGTCAGCCACTGGGAGTGCCAGCGCGACGAGCGTATCGCTAAAGTGCAGGGCAACCATAATCCTTATGTCCAGCAGGCTTGCCAGGCGCAAAAGAGCTAACCTCATATACATTATTCTCCAGGATGCCTCGGCGTTGACTGCGTTCGCTCCCCCCGAATGACTTACTTGAGTAAGGTTATCGGGGGACTCTCTTGCCGCCTTGATGCATCTTGGATGATTTTGTGTTTACACTATCGGCAATCGTTTATTTTCCCTGCCCTCTTCATAAGCTGAGGGCACCGCTACAGATGGAAGTCAGACTATGCGTATCCCCCGCATCTATCACCCGGAACCGATTACCGTCGGCACGCAGATCCCTCTGTGCGACGATGCTGCTAACCACGTTGGCCGCGTCCTGCGCATGGGTAAGGGCCAGGAAATTCAGCTATTTGATGGCAGTAATCAGGTTTTTGACGCTGTCATTACCGATGCCAGCAAAAAAAATGTCATGGTCGAGATCCAGCGCGGCGCGGTGGACGATCGGGAATCACCGGTGCATATTCATCTCGGCCAGGTGATGTCGCGGGGCGACAAAATGGAATTTACTATCCAGAAATCGATAGAACTGGGTGTAAGCCTCATTACGCCACTTTTTTCTGAGCGCTGCGGGGTTAAACTGGATGCCGAGCGTCTGAATAAGAAGCTCCAGCAGTGGCAAAAAATCGCTATTGCCGCCTGTGAGCAGTGCGGTCGCAACGTTGTACCGGAAATTCGCCCGGCAATGGATGTCGAAGAGTGGTGCGCCGAGCAGGATGACGCGTTAAAGCTGAACCTTCATCCGCGCGCCAGCGCTAGCATTAATACCCTGCCGCAGCCGGTCGAGCGCGTACGCTTGCTGATTGGCCCGGAAGGAGGGCTGTCCGCGGATGAAATTGCCATGACCGCACGCTACCAGTTTACTGATATTCTGTTGGGGCCTCGCGTTTTGCGCACAGAGACTACCGCACTCACCGCCATCACCGCACTGCAGGTGCGCTTTGGCGATTTGGGTTAAAGGAGAACAATAATGATCAAGCTCGGCATCGTGATGGATCCCATCGCAAGCATCAACATCAAGAAAGACACCAGCTTCGCTATGCTGCTAGAAGCCCAGCGCCGCGGATACGAACTCCACTATATGGAGATGAACGATCTGTATCTGGAAAACGGCGTGTCGCATGCGCGCACGCGTCTACTGAGCGTTGAGCAGAACTACGACAAATGGTACGAGTTCGGCAGTGAGCAGGAGATTAAGCTGGCCGATCTTGACGTCATTTTGATGCGCAAAGATCCGCCGTTCGATACTGAATTTATCTACGCGACCTATATTCTGGAGCGCGCAGAAGAGCAAGGCACGCTCATCGTCAATAAACCGCAGAGCCTGCGCGATTGTAACGAGAAGCTGTTTACCGCCTGGTTCTCCGACCTGACGCCGGAAACGCTGGTCACCCGTAACAAAGCGCAGCTGAAAGCGTTCTGGCAAAAACACGGCGATATCATCATGAAGCCGCTGGACGGTATGGGTGGCGCATCGATCTTCCGCGTGAAAGAAGGCGATCCGAATATTGGCGTAATTGCCGAAACCCTGACCGAATTGGGCAGCCGCTACTGCATGGCGCAAAACTACCTCCCGGCCATCAAAGACGGCGACAAACGCGTGCTGGTGATTGACGGCGAGCCGGTGCCTTACTGCCTGGCCCGTATTCCGCAGGGCGGCGAAACGCGCGGCAACCTGGCCGCCGGTGGCCGCGGCGAGCCGCGTCCATTAAGCGAAAGCGATTGGGCGATTGCTCGTAAAGTCGGCCCTACGCTGAAAGCGAAAGGTCTGATCTTCGTTGGCCTCGATATCATCGGCGACCGTCTGACTGAAATTAACGTCACCAGCCCAACTTGCGTGCGTGAAATCGAAGCGGAATATCCGATTTCCATCACCGGCATGTTGATGGACGCTATCGAAAAACGTTTGCAAAAATAAGGCGTTGTCTTTAAACGGCGGGAGGGAACCCGCCGCCAGCCAGGCCCATCGCCCACTCTACTACCGGGCAAGCCTGGTGACAGCAGTGCGCTTTCCCCTCATACTGGGTGCTGCTGCTTTTTGAAACAGGACAAGAATCTCTGATAATGAATTTACAGCATCATTTCCTCATTGCTATGCCAACCCTTCAGGATCCTATCTTCCGTCGTTCCGTGGTCTACATCTGCGAATATAACGATGACGGTGCGATGGGGATCATCATCAATAAACCACTGGATAATTTGCAGATCGAGGGGATCCTCGAAAAGCTAAAGATCACGCCTGAACCACGCGATCCTTCCATTCGCCTTGATAAACCGGTGATGCTGGGTGGCCCACTGGCAGAAGATCGCGGCTTTATCGTGCATACGCCTCCGGCAGCGTTCTCTTCCAGCATTCGCATCTCTGATAACACTATCGTCACCACTTCGCGTGACGTGCTGGAAACGCTGGGTACCGAACGCCAGCCATCGGATGTACTGGTCGCCCTCGGATACGCATCCTGGGAGAAAGGCCAGCTTGAGCAGGAGATCCTTGATAACGCCTGGCTTACCGCTCCGGCAGATTTAAATATTCTGTTTAAAACCCCGATTAGCGATCGCTGGAAAGAAGCAGCTAAGCTTATTGGTATCAATATCCTGACCATGTCAGGCACCGCGGGGCACGCATAATGAGTGGAACACTGCTGGCATTCGACTTTGGCACCCGCAGCATTGGCGTAGCTATTGGCCAACGTATCACCGGAACCGCTCGTCCGCTGACGGCTATCAAGGCCCAGGACGGCACGCCGGACTGGAATATCATTGGCCGCCTGCTCAAAGAGTGGCAGCCAGAAGCGGTGATCGTGGGTCTACCGCTGAATATGGATGGTACAGAGCAGCCGTTAACCGCGCGGGCGCGTAACTTTGCCAATAAAATTCATGGTCGCTTTGGTGTGGCAATTACGCTGCACGATGAAAGATTGAGTACCGTGGAAGCACGTGCGGGATTATTTGAACGCGGCGGGTTCCGCGCACTGAATAAAGGCAGCGTCGACTCAGCGTCTGCCGTGGTGATTCTGGAAAGCTTTTTCGAGCAGGGTTTCTAGGCTGACGGCCCCCGGGAATCGCTTCCCGGGAGCTCGCCAAATAGCGTGACTCGCACTGCATCAAGTTATCGGCACGTTGGCAGCCATCGCGTATCAAAGTCACTGACTTAATTTAGATTCTTTTCGCTGACTGCCTTTCTGCAACTTAATTTATGTCGGAGAGGTGTGTCGATTAGTGACGCAGGTTTTCGTTCGCCCAGCTCACCGCCTGGGTTCTGTTTTTCACGCTTAGTTTGCGGAAAACATTATACAGATGAGTACGTACGGTATTTTCGCTAATGAACAAAGCGCGAGCAATATCCATATTGGTTGCACCATGGCGCAGTTCGTTCAGAATTTCACATTCACGCTCAGTCAGCGGCACGCTATCATTCGTATCTGGAGTATGTTCAACGGCATACATTGCCGGGTGCATCACGCTCAATTCAGCCGTCTGCTCGCCGTTTAAGACCGCTTTGACGCCCTCAATTAAGCGCGATTCTTCGTCGTCGTGACGGAATACGCCGTACAATGCTGGCCACTGTGCCATTTCGTATAATTCATACTTCTGCGCGCTGTTAATAATCAGCAGACGCGGAGCATCAAACTGAGTGCGAATAATATCACGCCAGATGCCGTTGAGTTTTTTGTTGGAAACTGCGATATCGAACAATACCACGGAGCCTTTGTTCAGGCGCTGTACCAGAGGCTTGTTGATGTTATGAACATCGACAGAAACTGACAGTAAATCAGTAAGGTAGTTTGCAAACGCGTTTGCTTGCACGGACGGATGGGTGATTAAAATAATTTTACGGGAATTAGATACACTCTCTGTCACTTCAAACATTTCGAAACTCTCCATAGTTCATATCCACCATCATGGTGATTAAATAAGTCAAAGCAAAGGCAAACCTAATACCATTAATAATAAGAACCGCTCAGTATGTGAAACCTTATTTCATAAGATTAGTCCTAATTACACAAATAGGATAGAACGAAGTCCTTGGAAGTGTCAAAAGAATATCAACCTTTTTTTGTAAGCCTACGCAACATAATGTAATCAGCCATTCACATTAATCTCGTCTTAATGGTTTATCTCGATGCAACCATATTAGAACAAATGTCGTAGGAAGTTTTGTTTCCGCCTGTTTAAAAATTACGCCAGAATTACAAAAAAATACATTCGCGCAACAGTGATAAAAATAAAGTTTACAACTTCCGATTAATAAACAGATTATTAATTCAATATTATTTAGGAAACAAAACATTCATCACATTACTGACTAAATCGTTATGCTAGCCATTAAAATGCTTTAATGAACCATTATTTCATTTTTTGCAGACCTCGTTACTGATTAGAGGTTAGGCAGACTCACTCTTTCGCAGCATACCTGCCTTTATACGTTGCTGGTAGCTTTGGCTAAAAGTCTGCATCCCTGACTGTAATCCGGTCTGCATAACGCCCGTAAGCTGGTGCGTTTTACCTTCACGAATGAGATTACCCACGGCGGGCGTATTGACCAGCATCTCAAATAAGGCCACCCGCCTCCCTTGCCCGTCGGGTTGCAGCTTTTGTGCGACCACCGCGGTCAGGCAATTTGCCAGCTGACTGCGTACCGGCTCCTTTTCCTGCGCGGGGAAAACATCGACCAAACGTTCGATTGCCTGGGCGGCATCGCGGGTATGCAGGGTTGCCAATACCAGATGCCCGGTCTCTGCCGCAGTGAGGGCCAGGCGAATAGTTTCGCTATCGCGCAGCTCGCCGAGCAGAATCACATCAGGATCCTGACGCAAAGCTACCCGCAGCGCCTGGGCAAAAGACGGCGCATGCTGGCCTATCTCGCGCTGAGAAATCAAACACCCCGCACTGGCATGGAGAAATTCCACTGGATCTTCGAGCGTCAGAATATGCCCTGACACATGGTGATTAAGATAATCCACCATTGCCGCCAGCGTAGTCGATTTCCCGCTCCCCGTCGCGCCGGTGACCAAAATTAACCCGCTCTCTTCGTGTAGCAGTTCCAACAGCGCTACCGGTGTATGCAGCTCGGCGAGCGTAGGGCAGCGAGTAGGCAGCAGCCGTAGAACCAGCGAAATACCGCTACTGTTGGCATACGCACTGGCACGCAGGCGCGGGCAGCTTTCTAAAGACACCGAAAAATCAAGCTGCCGGTACTCCCGCCACTCCCGCTGTTGCTCTTCGCTCAACCACTGCGCCAGCAGCGTATCCGGTTCCGCTGCCGTAAACGGCGCCATTTCCAGCGCCCCAACCCGACGCCAGCGCACCGCTCCGCCGCTACACAGGTGTAGATCCGAGACGTTATGCTTTACACTAAGCGCCACAATTTCTTGTATATCCATAGACCCACCAGAACATATGAACGATATTGCGCATAACCTGGCACAGGTCAGGGAAAAAATCTCAGCAGCAGCAACGCGTTGCGGCCGTGCTTCAGAAGAAGTTACGCTGCTTGCCGTGAGTAAAACAAAACCTGCGAGCGCCGTCGAAGAAGCGGTTGCGGCTGGCCAAACGGCGTTTGGTGAAAACTATGTTCAGGAAGGGGTGGAAAAAATCCTCCACTTCCGCGAAAAAGGCGAGAGCGGGCTGCAATGGCACTTTATTGGCCCGCTGCAGTCCAATAAAAGTCGCCTCGTCGCCGAACATTTTGACTGGTGCCACACCGTCGATCGCCTGAAGATTGCGACTCGTCTGAGTGAACAGCGCCCAGCCGGAATGGCACCGCTCAACGTACTGATTCAGGTAAACATTAGCGATGAGCAGAGCAAATCCGGTATCGCGCTGGACGCGCTGGATAGCCTGGCTGCCGAAGTCTCGGCGCTGCCAAACCTGTGCCTGCGCGGTCTGATGGCCATTCCGGCACCGGAACATGAATACGCAAGGCAGTTTGCCGTCGCCAGCCAAATGGCAGTAGCATTGGCCCGGCTCAAGGCGGAGTATCCGACCGTAGACACCCTCTCTTTGGGCATGTCTGACGACATGGAGGCCGCGATTGCGGCAGGTAGTACAATGGTACGCATCGGCACCGCGATTTTCGGTGCGCGTGATTACACAAAAAAATAAGGGACCTCAAGAAACGCCATGAAGACGTTGACCTTCCTGCTCTCCACAGTTTTTGAACTGTATACTATGGTGCTGCTGCTTCGCGTCTGGATGCAGTGGGCACGCTGTGATTTTTACAACCCGTTCTCGCAGTTCGTGGTGAAAATTACCCAGCCGGTCGTTGGGCCGCTGCGCCGTATTATTCCACCAATGGGGCCGCTGGACAGCGCGTCGCTGCTGCTGGCCTTCATACTGTGCGTGGCAAAAGCCATCGTGCTGTTTATGGTCATCACCTTCCAGCCGATTATCTGGATCTCCGCGGTCCTTATTTTGCTCAAAACCATTGGTCTGCTGATCTTCTGGGTACTGCTGCTGATGGCTATCATGAGCTGGGTCAGCCAGGGCCGCAGCCCGGTTGAGTTTGTGCTGATGCAATTGGCAGAGCCGCTGTTACGTCCGATTCGTCGTCTGCTGCCATCAATGGGCGGGATCGATTTCTCGCCGATGGTTCTGGTCCTGCTGCTGTACGTCATTAACATGGGCATCGCCGAGGTGCTTCAGGCCACCGGTAATATGCTGCTGCCGGGGCTGTGGATGGCGCTATGAGTGCCGTCACTGCCTGTGATGATGGGCTGGTTCTGCGGCTGTATATTCAGCCAAAGGCCAGCCGCGACGCGATTGTTGGGGTTCATGGCGACGAGCTAAAAGTTGCCATTACCGCCCCTCCCGTTGATGGGCAGGCCAATGCCCATCTGGTGAAGTATCTCGCCAAACAGTTTAAGGTCGCCAAAAGCCAGGTCATCATTGAGAAAGGTGAACTGGGGCGGCATAAACAGGTTAAAATTATTCATCCGCAACAGATCCCATCGGGCGTCGACGCCCTGACAAATTAGGATATCCCATGCAAAAAGTTGTTCTCGCTACCGGTAACGCCGGTAAAGTGCGCGAGCTCGCCTCGCTGCTCGCCGATTTTGGTCTGGATGTCGTCGCGCAGACCGAACTTGGCGTTGAGTCGGCCGAGGAAACCGGACTGACCTTTATTGAGAATGCGATCCTGAAAGCGCGCCATGCCGCTCAGGTGACCGGCCTGCCGGCCATTGCCGATGACTCCGGCCTCGCGGTTGACGTGCTCGGTGGCGCACCGGGGATCTACTCCGCTCGCTACGCCGGCGTGGACGCCAGCGACCAGCAGAATCTTGAAAAGCTGTTGGACGCCCTGAAAGATGTCCCCGACGAACAGCGCCAGGCGCAGTTCCACTGCGTGCTCGTCTACCTGCGCCACGCCGACGACCCAACGCCGCTGGTGTGCCACGGTAGCTGGCCAGGCGTCATCGCGCGTACCGCGGCCGGTGCCGGCGGGTTTGGCTACGATCCTATTTTCTTCGTGCCATCCGAAGGTAAAACGGCCGCCGAGCTCACGCGTGAAGAGAAGATTGCCATCTCCCATCGCGGGCAGGCGCTGAAGCTGCTACTGGAAGCCCTACGTAATGGTTAATTTGCCGCCGCTGAGTCTCTACATTCATATCCCGTGGTGCGTGCAAAAATGCCCGTACTGCGACTTCAACTCGCATGCGCTGAAAGGCGAAGTGCCGCACGATGACTATGTGCAGCACCTGTTGAGCGATTTAGATGCGGATGTTGCCTACGCGCAGGGACGTGAGGTCAAGACCATTTTTATCGGCGGTGGTACGCCGAGCCTGCTCTCCGGCCCGGCGATGCAAACCTTGCTGGACGGCGTGCGTGCCCGTCTGACATTGGCCGCCGATGCGGAAATTACCATGGAAGCCAACCCCGGAACGGTGGAAGCAGACCGCTTCGTGGAGTATCAGCGCGCAGGGGTGAATCGCATCTCTATCGGCGTACAAAGTTTTAGCGAACCCAAACTCAAGCGTCTGGGTCGTATCCACGGGCCAGAAGAAGCCAAGCGTGCTGCGCGTCTGGCAACCGGCCTGGGGCTGCGTAGTTTTAACCTCGATTTAATGCATGGGCTGCCGGATCAGTCGCTGGAAGAGGCGCTGGACGATCTGCGCCAGGCGATTGAGCTTGCGCCGCCGCACCTCTCCTGGTATCAGTTAACCATCGAGCCCAACACCCTGTTTGGTTCGCGTCCGCCGGTACTGCCGGATGATGACGACCTGTGGGATATCTTCGAACAGGGCCATCAGTTGCTGACTGCCGCAGGCTACCAGCAGTACGAAACCTCGGCCTACGCGAAGCCGGGCTACCAGTGCCAGCACAACCTCAACTACTGGCGTTTTGGCGATTATCTCGGTATCGGCTGCGGCGCGCACGGTAAGGTGACGTTCCCCGATGGCCGCATTCTGCGTACGGCAAAAACCCGTCATCCGCGCGGTTATATGGAAGGTCGCTATCTGGAACGCCAGCACGATGTGGAAAACAGCGACAAGCCGTTTGAGTTCTTTATGAACCGTTTCCGTTTGCTGGAACCGGCACCCCGCGCCGAGTTTAGCCGTTATACCGGCCTGGATGAGAGCGTCATTCGCCCACAGCTCGATGAAGCACTGGCGCAGAACTATCTGACCGAGTGCGAGCAGTACTGGCAGATAACCGAACACGGAAAGCTATTTTTAAACTCCCTGCTCGAGTTATTTCTCAGCGAATAAACCGTCATGATAATTCGCTATTACCGAATAATGGTAATAGCGAATTATATCGCTCGGTTATTTCGAAGCATCTCCAGCATTCTTTTCGAATAATAACCAACATAACACTTCAATTAAATATTAATAGCGTCTTAGTCATAGCTAATTAATTTAATCCAGCGCACAAAAAACACATTAACCATGCAGATAGTGTAGAAATTCACGCGAGGCACGGTAAAGTTGTCGGACAACCAGGTTAATATGTCATACAGAAAAATAAATCACCCCGATAGATATATACCGCGATCATCAATGTGCATGGAGCTTATTAATGAAACCTCTCTCTTTTACAAAATCTTTGGTTTGCGCGTCGCTTCTCGCGCTGCTGTCTACCGGTGCTTCTGCCGCCGAAAAAGTGACGCTAAAGCTAGCGCATAATCTCGAACGCAGCCACGTTGTACACCAGGCGTTTGAAGCAATGGCCAAAGAGGTCAAACAGCTCTCCGATGGCAAAATGACGATTCGAATTTATCCCAGCAGCCAAATGGGCAGCGCGCGTGAAACCATGGAATTATTGCAAAATGGTGCCCTGGATATGACCAAAGGTTCCGCCAGCGATCTTGAATCCTTCGATAATGTTTACGCCATCTATAATTTACCTTTCTTATTTAAAGACCAAGCGCACTTTAATAAAGTGGTATTTGGCGAGGTGGGTAAAGACATTATGACCTCGACCAAAGAAAAAGGTTTCTTTGCGCTTTCCGCCTACGTCGCAGGAACCCGCAGTTTCTATGCCAAAAAGCCGATCACGAAACCTGAAGATTTAAAAGGTTTAAAAATACGCGTTCAGCCAAGCCCTACCACAATTAAAATGATTGAATTAATGGGTGGCTCGCCAACGCCTATTTCATTTGGCGAAGTTTATACCGCGATGCAGCAAGGCGTGGTCGATGGCGCAGAAAATAACGTGCCGTCGTGGGTCCAGACCCGCCATATCGAGATTGCTAAAGTCTTCTCCGAAGATGAACACGCTTCCATCCCTGACTTCCTGGTCATCTCAACCAAAACCTGGGACAAACTGACGCCAGAGCAGCAGCAGATCCTCGCCAAAGCGGCGACGGCGTCCGAAGCCTATCAGCAGACGCTATGGGATAAAATTGACGCCGACACCCGCGCCCAGGCCAAAGCAATGGGCGGTGAGATCGTTAAGGTCGATAAAGCCCCGTTCCGCGCCGCCGTCCAACCGCTGTTTGATGATTTCAGTAAAGATCCAAAGCAGGCCGCGCTGCTGGCCAGATTTGAAGCCGCCGCACAGTAAAACCCTTTCGGGCCAGCTTCTGGCCCGCTTTCACCAGGATATCTCATGACTCTATTTTCCCGCATTAAACAGGCGGTGGATCGCCTGATCGCCGCATTCTCGGTGGCGGTGATGATCGCGCTGGTTGTCTGCGTCGTCTGGCAGGTCTTCAGCCGCTACGTCTTAAACCAGCCCAGCACGCTGACCGATGAGTTAGCCCGCTTTCTGATGATCTGGGTCGGCCTGCTCGGCGCCGCCTATACCGTTGGCGCACAGCGCCATCTGGCTATCGATCTGCTGGCGATGTCGATTACGCCGCGCAAACAACAGCTACTCGGCGTGGTGATTAATCTGCTGATCTTTATCTTCTCAGGCGCGGTGATTGTCACCGGCGGCGTGAAGCTCATCGCCAAAACGCTGGCGACCTCTCAGGTTTCTGCCGCCATGCAGATCCCGATGGGCTACGTCTATCTGATCCTGCCGCTGACCGGCATCATCATGATGTTTTACGCATTATGGTTTATCACCAACGGCTTACGCAGCCTGAAACAGCCCGAAGGAGCCTACTGATGGACGGGTATATTGCATTAACGCTTTTTGGTTCGTTCTTCGTGCTGGTGTTTATCGGCGTGCCCATCTCGTTTTCTATCGGCATTGCCACCGTCGCCTCGATGCTGCTGATGTTCCCATGGGATATTGCAGCGATTACCGTGGCCCAGCGTCTGGCTAATGGGCTCGATAACTTTGCCCTGCTGGCGATTCCGTTCTTCATCTTTGCCGGCACGCTGATGAACAGCGGCGGCATTGCGATACGCCTGATAAACCTGGCACAGGTGATGGTTGGCCGCGTTCCCGGCTCCCTCGGCCACGTTAACGTCCTCGCCAATATGATGTTTGGCTCCATCTCCGGTTCAGCGGTTGCCGCGGCGGCGGCGGTCGGTGGCACTCTGCATCCCATTCAGACTAAGAAAGGCTATGACCCGGCGTTCTCCACGGCAGTCAACGTGTCGTCATGCATCACCGGGTTGCTGATCCCACCGTCTAACGTGCTGATTGTCTTCTCCCTCACCGCCGGCGGCGTGTCGGTAGCATCGCTGTTTATGGCCGGCTATCTGCCTGGCATTTTGATGGGACTGGCAATCATGACGGTCTGCGCCATTATCGCCAAACGCTGCGGCTATCCGGTCTCTGAACGCCCTACCTGCGCCCAGGCGGCGAAAGCGTTCTTCGATGCGCTACCGAGCCTGCTGCTGGTCATTATCGTGATGGGGGGCATTTTAGGCGGGATCTTCACGGCCACCGAGGCGTCCGCCATTGCGGTGGTATACACCTTTATTCTGTCGGTAATGATTTATCGCGAAGTGAAGTGGCGCGATCTGCCTAAACTGATCCTGGAATCGGTGGTCACCACCTCAATAGTGCTGCTGCTGATCGGATTCTCCGTCGGGATGTCGTGGGCAATGACCAATGCGGATATCCCTTATATGATCAGCGACACACTGATGGGGATCTCTGAGAATCCGATGGTGATCCTGCTGCTTATCAACATCGTGCTGCTGATCGTCGGTATCTTCATGGACATGACGCCGGCGGTGCTGATCTTCACGCCAATCTTCCTGCCTATTGCTGAAGAGCTGGGCATGAACCCGGTACATTTCGGCATCATGATGGTCGCCAACCTGTGCATTGGCCTACTGACGCCGCCTGTCGGTAGCGCGCTGTTTGTCGGTTGCTCGATTTCCGGGGTGAAGATCCAACAGCTGATTAAACCGCTACTGCCGTTCTACTTCGCGCTGTTGGTGGCACTGATGATGATTACCTATATCCCGCAGATTTCGCTGTTTATACCGCAGCTACTGGGGCTGATGTAACAAGGCTAAATGAACGTGGTTTTTGGCTACCTGCAGAACACAGGTAGCCGATAAGCTGTTACTTCAGGGTGCCAACCAGCGCTTTGCGGCTGTCTTCCAGCGACACCACGCGGCTGCAGACATCCTTGCCGAAAGCCTGGAAATCCGCTTCCTGGTTTTTCCACTCGTTCTGAATGGCGGTTTGCAGGCCGCCTAAGCTGCCCAGCACGCCCTGCAGCGGGTTACCGCCGCCTTTGAGCACCGCTTTGGCCCCCATTTCATTAATACTGTCTTGCAGAATACCGCCCATTGCCTGATTCACCAGCTGCTGCCCATCGGCACGCACCTGATCGATAGCTTTATAGTGGAAGGTTAAGCCATCGGTACGATGTTCAATAATACGGTTCATCTGCTGTTTGAGCTGGGCATCAAGCTTGGTCAACCGACCGCGCATATTGCTGCTTTCTCCCACCTCTTTCGCAATAATTTTATCCAGCGCCACGCGGCCTTTTTCGACGCGATTACGGGCACCTTCATCAATCCACGGCAGCGCGCTGCGCAGCTCGGTCTGATAATCTTTCGCCTGCTCGCGCTGGGCGGCAGTGAGCGTGTACGCCTTACCGTTAAAGGTTACGTCACCGTTCGGGGTAATGACCAGATTGCCGTTCTCCCCCTTCACCTGCACCGTCTGCGGGTTGAGGACAACATCATCACGGGGAGTCACGCTGCACTGATAGTCAGCGTGGGCGGCCATCGTCGTGAACGTGAGAACTGCCGTTAGCAGCGTTTTGCGCATCATTACTTTCCCTCAAGACAAATCGGGCCAGCAAATGCTGGCCCCGTATACGCTATTAGTCCCACCAAACGTCGAAAAGTTCGCTGGTGCGTACTTCTTCGAACTTGTGGTCTTCCAGCCATTTACGTACCTGAGCCTGGTGCTCTTCGGTGCATTTGCCGATTTCCTGGGTGCAAATCAGACCTTCCCAAGCCAGGTAGCCACTGCCATCAAACGCCAGTTTGTTCGGCTCGATGACTTCGTCGATAAACTGATCGACGGTCTGGTCGATCTGCTCTTCGCTGGTCCCTTCCGGGAAACGCCATGCTACTGAGAAACCGATCTCCTGGAATTCATCGATGTGCATTTTTTTACGCAAACGACGGCTACGATTCTTTGCCATTTATTTCACCCTCTCGAACATTAAGTCCCATACGCCGTGGCCAAGACGATGACCACGTTGTTCAAATTTGGTTACCGGGCGCGATTCCGGGCGCGGTACATAATCCTTACTCTCAGACAGGTTCAGATATCCGTCCAGCGAGGACATCACTTCCAGCATGTGCTCCGCGTAGGCTTCCCAGTCGGTCGCCATGTGGAACACGCCGCCCAGCTTCAGTTTGCTTTTCACCAGCTCAGCAAACGGAACCTGAACGATACGGCGTTTATTATGACGCGCTTTGTGCCATGGGTCAGGGAAAAAGAGCTGAACCATGTTCAGAGAGTTGTCAGGGATCATTTTGTGCAGCACTTCCACCGCATCGTGACACATCACGCGCAGGTTATCGACACCCTCTTCATGAGCCGACGCGAGGCAGGCGCCAACCCCCGGCGAGTGCACTTCGATACCGAGGAAGTTTTGATCCGGGCGCGCTTTAGCCATAGCCACCAGCGAGGCGCCCATACCAAAGCCAATCTCCAGCGTGGTTGGCGCGTCACGGCCAAACAGCGCGGCGAAGTCGACAGGCTCTTCGCTGAACTCAAC
>PPYF01349673.1_pt1 | contig 19817 bp, 13 predicted proteins | sample 1559871 | NCBI WGS metagenome assembly PPYF01 (sample SAMN08240021, study PRJNA423297) | Human gut metagenome, whole genome shotgun sequencing project. | reverse complement strand
CCTTGACGGCCCGCATCACGGCCAAGGCGTCGTCGCCCCACTCGCGGCGGAGGAAGGGCGCCATGTTGCGCCCCGTGCCGTGCTCGGCTTTGAGCGAGCCGTCGTACCTGCCGACGACGAGTTCCGCAACGTCGTTCATCAGCGCCTCGTAACGCGCCACCTCGGCCGGGGTCGAAAACGACTGGTTGATGATGAAATGGTAGTTGCCTTCGAGGGCATGCCCGTAGATGCAGGCGTCGTCGTAGCCGTGGCGGGCGATCAGCGCCTGCAATTCGGCCGTGGCGCGGGGCAGGTCTTCGATGTGGAAGGCAACGTCCTCGATCAGGCAGGTGGTCCCGGCGGGACGGCTGCCGCCCACCGCCGGGAAGATGCCCGAACGGACGGCCCAATATTTCGCCTGCTCGGCCGGATCGTCCGTAAACCGTGCGGGAACGTAGAGCGCGAACCGCCCCAGCAGCTCCCCAATGCGGGCGACATTGGCGGCCAGCTCCTCCGGCGTGTGGGCCTTGGTCTCGGTCAGCACGGCCGTAAGGCCCTCGCCCGTGGCATCGCCGACCGACACCAGCGACTTGCTGTCGAGCATCTCGGCGCTGTGCACGATGAGCTCCCCGGCGGCGTCCTGCAACTTGCGCATCTCCACGACGGCGCGGCTCGCCTCGCCGATGTCGCTGAAATAGACCATCGCGCTGGCCTTGTGTTCGTATTCGCGCTCGGTGCGCATCGTGACCCCGGCCAGGAACGCCAGCGTCCCTTCGGAGCCGACCATGAGGTGGGCGATGATCTCGAACGGATCGTCGAAGCGCACCAGCGGCAGCAGGTTCAGCCCCATGACTTTCTTGATCGAGTATTTGTGCAGGATGCGCCGGGTCAGGGCCTCGTCGCCGCGAACCCGGTCGCGCAGCGCTTCGACGGCGCGCAGAAACTCCCCGTGGCTCCGGGAAAAGTCCCGGCGGCTCGCCTCGTCGCCCGTGTCGAGCAGCGTGCCGTCGGCCAGCACCAGCCGCGCCGAGAGCAGCATCCGGTCGCTGTTGGCATGCGTGCCGCAGTTCATGCCCGAGGCGTTGTTCATCACGATGCCGCCCGCCATAGCGCTTCGGATCGAAGCCGGGTCGGGCGGGAAGCGGTATCCGAAAGGTTTCAGCACCTCGTTGACCCGCGCGCCCACGACGCCGGGCTGAAGCCGCACGGCACGGCCGCCGTCGAGCACCTCGCAGCGCTCCCAATGTTTGCCCGCCACCACGAGCACCGAATCGCTGACGGCCTGCCCCGAAAGGCTCGTGCCCGCGGCCCGGAAAGTCAGGGGCACGCCCAGCCGGGCGGCCGCCCGCATGATGCGGACGATCTCCTCCTCGTGGGCGGCACGCACGACGATCTGCGGAACGAGCCGGTAAAATCCCGCGTCGGTGCCCCACGCCAACCGGCGCAGATAGTCGGTGTAAACCCGCTCGCGGGGGATGAAAGCGCGCACGGCGCGCAGGAATCTGCGGTGTTTCTCAGTCATGGTCTCTGCGATTCGAAAACAGGAGAGGCAGCCGCCTCTCCTGCAAAGATAAAAAAATGAAGACAATTAGATACTTCGACATGCCCGCCGGTTCGGAGACAATCGCACGAATGAACGGTTTTCCACAACGCCCGCATGTCAGCAAACGCCGTCCGCCTGGGCCAGCAGTCCGTAGAAGGCCGCTTCGCCGATATGCTCCGCGGGTGCGATGCGGGTCAGCCCCGCGACATCGCGCAGTCCGTCGCGCAGGGCCGCTTCCATATGGGCGAACGAACGCGAAATCTGACCGCCCAGCAGGAGACATTCGACGCCGTGTTCGACGAGCAGGTCGCGGAGCGCCGCGGCAAGGATGCCCCCGACCGTTGCGAAGGTCTCGCGGGCCCGGGCATCCCCCTCTCCGGCCATGCGGCCCAGATCGGCCACCGTCAGCGCCGGGTCCGTATGGCCCGCAAGCTCGCCGTAGATGCGCAGGAATCCCCGTTTCGAAGCGTAGTCCTCCAAAATGCCGTCGCGGTAGGGAAGGTTGAAGATCACCACCTTCGGACCGCCCGCCGGGTTGCACAACACCCGTCCGTCACGGCTCAGGGCGAAGCCCAGCCCCGTGCCGAGCGACACGAGCGCCGAGGCGCCGTATCCGGCGGCGTTGCCCCGGGCGATCTCCCCGGCCAGCGCGGCGTTCACGTCCTGCATGAAACGGATCTCCGCATCGGCGGGAACGCCGGGCATCGCGTGCAGCACGCCGCGCAGATCGACACCGCAGATGCTGCGGAACTTGTGCGTCATGCGGGAGACACCGGCCGCATAGTCGAACGGTCCGGGAATGGCGATGCCGATGCCGGCGAGCTCCATGCCCCGCTCCGCGGCGAAGGCCGCACCCCGGGCCACCGCAGCGGCCAGGGAGCCTTCGATCTCCTCGCGGGAGCCCTCCGAACGAATCGGACAACTGAACTCCGACCCGGACAGAAGCTGCCCGGCGGCATCCGCCACGGCCGATTTGAGGAACGTTCCCCCGACATCGAGCAGCAGGCGGCAGCTATTCCTTGTCGAACCCATCTTTCAGCATCGTTTTGTGGACGCAGATGGGTTCCGTGCGGAGGTTCTCGATCACGTAACGGCCCATGTCCGCGGGAACCACGACCATATCCATATACTCGGCATCGAAATAGCGTTCGGGCTGTGCGACAGAACGGATGCGGATGCGTTCGCCGTCCACGAGCGTCAGCACGTGGAACTTGCCGCAGGTGTCGTCCTCGATGCGTTTCTCGAATTCGAGGCGGCGCAGCGTGAAGTAGAGCAAATCGTGTTCGCCGACGATCTTCTCGGCCCAGCCGTCGCCCCCGCGCACCGTGCGGGGCTGCTGGACGATGTTATTGCGCACCCAGCTGGTCGTGCGCTCGTAGGCCAGCGTCCGTTCGCCGTGCCACGTGTGGATGGGGCGCGGCTTGCCGTCGAGGTCGGCGCGCAGGTAGTCGTAGAGCTTGTAGGTGTAGGAGCCGATCGTGAGACTGCCGATTTCGAGCACCACCTGGTTGCGGCCCGACGAGTGGATCGTCCCGGCGGGAAGCATCACCTGCAAGCCGGGTTTCGAATCCTCGTAGCTGACGTATTTCAGGTAGTCCACGGGCTTGTATTCGGTGTCGGCCAGCTTGATGTCGCGGATGAACTGCTCGGTGTCGGCATCGTCGCGGAAGCCCACGAAGGTCTTGGCGTCCTGTCCGGCCACCACCACGTAGTAGCTCTCGTCCTGACGGCCCAGCTCCCCGAAATTCTTCTGATTGTATTCGGCCCCCGAATGCACCTGGATCGACATGTTTCCGTTGCTGTGGAACGTGTCGTCGTAGTTGAAGCGGATGGGGAAGTAACCGCCGAACTTCTCGACGCACGGACGGCCCATGATGGCCTCGCCCTCCTTCTGCACGAACGAGAAATAGGGAAAGTCGATCTTTTCGTCCCCGGCCTCGACGACGATCGACACCTCCATCGGGATCAGGTCGAAGACCCACGCGCAGTTGCGCATCGAGTCGGGCAGGTTGCGGAGCTTCTTGACGTAGGTGCCGCCCCACACGCCCTCCAAATAGACCGGCTTGCAGCGGAACGGATAACCGGCCAGCGCCCGGAAGATGTCGGACAACGCCTCCATCGGGATCATGTGGATATGGTCGGGGCTGTCCGAAGCCATGTAGAAATCGAGCAGCTCGCCGCGCAGCAACTTGCCGCGGTGACGCACGCCCATCTCGAAATCGACGTAGTAGCAGCGGCGGATCACCCGGTTGACCGGAGCGGCCACCCGGTCGCCGAGATTGGCGAACTGGCCGCGGCGGATGCGGAGGATCGCCTCCTTGGGCGTCACGTCGAAATAGCATTTGATGTCATAGAGTCCGCGCACCTCCTCGACCAGGCATCCGCTGCCGTAGACGATCAGCACGCGCCCTTCGGCGGCAGGGGCCCGGAGCGCTTCGAGGCGCTGCCTGAACGCCGCGAATTTCGACGCGTCGAACAGATCCTCGTAACCGCGCTCGATCAGGCGACCGAACAGCAGCGACGGGTCCTTCGAAGTGTCCCATTCCAGATTGGGGTTGATCATGTCGGCGATCTCCCGCTCGGATTTGAGCACCTCGGTAAACGCCGCTACGTCCACTCCGATCCCTTTGCCCAGCAGCTGCTGCGAGAGCAGGTTGACCATCCGCGTCCAGTCGGCCGTGGCGTAGCCGTCGAACCCGACGACGACGTTTTTGCCGGGCGCGGCTTTCAGGCGGGAAGCGATCTCCCCGGCCAGGGCGGCGGCAGCCTTGGAGGTTCCGGCGACGACCGCCCCGACGGTCTTCTTCGGGAGTGCCGGACGGTTGACGGCGCGGGGGTCGTCATACGGAAAGGGGTTGTACATGAAACTCATAGAAATACGGTTTTATAGGGTTAATTCATAATTTCGTGATATTCGAAGTCCATGATCTCGGCCAACATGCCCAGCTCGCGCAGGTAGTCGCCGTCAACGATGGCGAAATGCTGCGTGGTGCCGATTTTCAGGATCTCTTCGAAGAGCCGCTCGACGGGAACCACCGGGCGGAAGATGCTGTGCGAATAGGTGGCCAGGATGTGATCGCCTTCGAGCGAATCGACCAGCGTGGCGACCAGCTTGTAGCGTCCGTCGCACTCCACCAGCTGCGCCATTGTCTTGCGCCCCGGCGAGATGCGGTACCAGGCGAACGGAGCCCCGGCGTACTTGTAGGAGGTCTTGGCGAAGCGCACGTCGCGGGCGATGACCACGTTCTGCTGCCAGGCGGGGTCGTTGTGGTCGTTGGGACCGGCATGGCCGCCGGCGAAGGTGCCGTAGTCGGACTCGATGTGGAAGGGTTCGAGGAAGTTGACGTTTTTGCCCGAGATCAGCTTCAGCAGGTAGGTGATGAGACCCGCGCCGATGTCGGCCTCGGGAACCAGCACCGAACAGTTGTCGTTGAACCACGGGTGATAGAACCCGGCGCGCAGGCCCACCAGCTCGAACATGGCCCGGTCGATGTCGTTGAAGACCATCACGTCGATATCCGATCGCTCGGCCATCTTCTGCAGGCCGATCGAGGCGCGCACCGAGGCTTCGAACTTGTCGCGCGCCACGTCGTCCATCATCTTGTAGCGCGAGGTCAGCTCGCCGCAGTACGCCTGCAGCTCCTTGTCGCTCACCGCATCGATCACCTCGCCGTAGACCGAATAGGGCAGGAAACGAATCTCGGGCCCCAGTTTGGTGAACAGGTCATAGGGGTCGATGTAGGTCGACCACATGGCCTCGTTGTAGTTGGCCAGCAGCCCCACGTTCGACTGGCGGAGAATGGCGCGGGCGCGGGCCGCCGAAGCGAAGAGGCGGATCTGCCCGGTGACCTCCTCGCGCGAGCCCATCACGACCTTCACGTGCCGGCGTCCCGTGCGGGGCACCGATCCGGAGGCTTCGAGCGAACCGACGAGCGTGCCGGCGCAGAGGTAGTCGATGAAGTCGTCCTCGTCGAGCGTGTCGCGGAACGAAACGTGGTCTTTGGCGACGTTGACGAAGAGGATCGGCACCTCGGGCATGTCGCGCAGGAAGCGTATCCATGCGAAGTCCTCGGACCACGAAAGGAACTCGGCGATGACGAAATCGACCTTCTCCATGTAGAAATGATCCATGGCATTCAGGGCCTCCTCCTTGTCGTAGACGATTCCGGGGAACACGACGTCGAGGAATCCCAGCGTCCCGAGTATCTTTTTCACGTCGGCATCCTTGCGCTCGGCGTAAGTGCCCCGTTTGAGTCCTTCGCCCAGCATCTTGAAGCGGGGCGACGCGATCAGCAGCAGACCTGCCTTCGCTTTTCTGGTTTTCAGATTACTATTCATGTCTGATCTTGTTATAGTCCTTCATATAGAAATATTTGGCTCCCAGGAGCATCACCGCGCCGCACACGAGCCACACGACGGCCAGCATCGAGATGCCGAACGACAGCCCCGCGGCCTGCTTCACCATGCCCAGCACCAGCGGAGCCAGTGCGCCGATGGCGAATCCGGTCATGATCATCACGCCCGAAGCCGACGAATGGTAGCGGGGCGGGATGACGTCGTAGAGCACCGTGTAGGTGTTGGCGTCGAAGAACGCGCGGGCGAATCCGAAGCCGGCGAAACCGATGTAGATGACCCACAGCGTGGCCGAGTTGCCCATCAGGACGATGAACGGCACAGCGGCCAGCAGTCCGAAGCCCTGCATGGCCATACGCCACGCGGGATGCAGGCTCCCGAGCTTGTCCGAAAGGCGTCCGGCCAGCAGCACGCCGACAAAGGCGAACAGGTGGGTGTAGAACATCGAGTGAAATCCGGCGCCCGCGAGGTCCATGCCGAAATTCTCGTAGAGATAGGTCGGCATCCACGTAAGGTAGCCCGTCAGCACGAAGATCAGTCCGGCGAAGCAGACGGTGAGGATCAGGGCCGTGGGGGTCGTGAAGACCATGCGGAAGCCCTCCATCAGCCGCGGCTTGGGTTCCGCGGCCTCCGCGGCGGCGACGGCGGCCGGCTCCTTCTTGTCCTTCAGCCGCACGGCCATGACGATGCCGTGCACGACGCCGATGGCGCCGAAAATGTAAAAGGCGCTGCGCCAGCCCCACAGCTGTCCGATATAGCCCGCGGCATAGCCGCTGATGATGATGCCGATATAGTAGGCCGTCTGGTGGACCGACATGGCGAAGGCCCGCGTCTTGTCGTGGTACTGCGCCAGCAGCGAATAGTTGGCCGGTCCGAAGAAGGCCTCGCCGCCGCCCGTGGCGACGCTGCGCATCAGCACGAGCATCATGAAACCGTTGCAAAGGCCCGTGAACATCGTAGCCACGCTCCAGAACAGGATGCTTCCCGTGACGATCCACTTACGGCTGAAACGGTCGCCCACCAGTCCCCCGATGGGCACCAGCAGGGCGTAAAAAAGGTTGAAGACCGTGGCGATGGAGCCGATGGCCACATCGCTTAGGCCCAAGTCCTCGCGGATGAGCGGAAGCACCACGTTGAAGACCTGACGGTCGGCCTGGTTCAGGAGATAGGCGACCCACAGCAGGGCCAGCACCTCCCATTTGTACTTCGGGTTTTTCTTCCCGACGGTTACGCTTGTCATTGATTATAGGTTGAGTTAATAGAGCATATTCTGTAGTTCTGGCAGTCTTATATTCTACCACATTTTTCATGTCAGTGATTAATTAGTGTGCAGAGACGGCTGATATGGCCAAAAGGCCGGAGAAACTGAAAAAGAAAGTTTTTTCATTAAAAAAAGTGGTTAGCGTTTTTTTTTATATATTTGTAAAACGACAATATAAAAGTTGTGAGGTGTGGTTTTTATTCCAATTAGTGTTGTGTGGTGTGGTGCAAATGTACGCAAAAAAATGAACAAACCAACTATTATTTCATTTTTTAATGACAGAACATGCCGGAAACGATTAAAATAGATCATGAAAGCCAAGTCCCAGTTTACAAACAGATCGTGGGGCAGGTGGAAGCATTGGTGCGCAGCGGCGAGTATGCCGAAGGATGCTTGTTGCCGTCGATGAACGAACTCTCGGCCATGCTTGACATCTCGAAGGAGACCGTCAAAAAGGCCTACTCCATACTTCGAAACAAGGGATTCATCGACGCCAGACAGGGCAAGGGATTTTATGTTTCGGCCGCAGAGGTCTCGGCAAAAATGAGCGTCCTCGTGCTGTTCGACAAGCTGAGCAACTATAAGCAAGTGCTTTTTAACTCGTTCGCCGGGGAGATCGGTGACGCGGCCGAGATCACCATCCGGCTCCACAATCAGAACGTCGAACTGCTGGAATACTACATCGAAGAGAATCTCGACCTGTTCGACTACTATGTCATCACGCCCCACTTCCCACTCGACGCCGCTTCGCAGAAACGGGTGCTGAAGATACTCACGCGTATCCCCAACCGAAAGCTCATTCTGGTCGATCACTGGATGAAAGAGCTTCCGGGTAACTACGGCGCCGTCTACCAGGATTTCGCCAATGACGCTTACGAAGGGCTGGGGTACGGGCTCAAAAAGCTCAAAACCTGTTCCCGGTTCAACGTCGTGACGCTGCCCTCGAGCCTCTATTACGCCTCGGTGGGCGAAGCCGTGGAGCGGTTCTGCCGTGACAATGACATCGCCGTAGAGTTCCACACGGAGATCACCCCCGAAATCATCCGCGAGAAGGAGGTTTACCTGATCCTCAACAGCCAGTACGACCTGGGACTGATCGAGCTGGTGCGCCGGGCGCGCGAACTGAACTTCCGCGTGGGCCGCGACATCAGCATCATCTCCTACAACGAGTCGCCGATCAACGAGATCATCCTCAACGGCCTGACGACCATCTCGACCGACTTCCGGCAGATGGGCGTGCTGGTGGCCCGGATGATCCTCGAAAAATCGCTCTCCAAGGTCAAGTGCGACTTCCAGATGATCTGCCGCAACACCTTTTAGGCGCCCCGACGATAAAGAACCGACTCCCCGGCCTCCGCGCTCCGGCACGCGAACGCATCGGCTGGGTTGATTTCCTGCGTGTCACCGCCTGCTTTCTGGCGGTCTTTTCCCACAGTTGCCCCCCCCCTCGTCGGCGTGTTCGACAGCGACCGCGCGACCTTCCTGCAAAGGGCGCTGGCCGGCAGCCTCATACGAGTCTGCGTGCCACTCTTCGTGCTGTAGCCCTACGCGAAGATACTCGCTCCGGCGCTGGCGCGTAACCTGGCGTTTCGTGAAGTGAACAACACGTCCCCCACCACCAGAAACAATCCGTATCGATTTTTTCAAAAATCGAATCCGAAATGCACTTTCTGCCTTATTCGATATACGGTGAGATGATAGAATCCATCGGTCGGCTGGAGGTTGATGCGTATTGTGGGGAACTCGCTTTTCTTTATCAGATGTCGGAGAATGTGGAATACAATAAATTTAAAATATCGGTTCGTGCATCCGTTGCATTGACAAAACTAGCCAAACACTCGGATGCAGACCAAAGTTTTCGATAAGTTAGAGTTACGAATGACCTTATCCAATGAGCAAATGGCATGTAATATATCCGTAATAACAAGCTTGCTGCGATATTCAGTAGCCTTTGTCGGAAGGACGAGTAATATGTTTTCTTACTAAAACTACGGTTGAACTTGCATACATCCAATGGCATGTTATCTACGATCAGACACCATTCTATCAAATGCTTGCAAAGCATATCTGTATGGACAAACAAGGCCTTTGGTCGGCGGTTGTAGATGCTGCGCTCATTTGAACTAGTAACCTGTTGGGTAGCATGCGAAATAATTGGCATTCCAAATCAACACCCATATATCTCGACGTAAGGGAGAGAACACTGACTTTGAGAGCACTCATACAAGGACTGTGATGTTAGCAACGAAAGTTCATTTGGGATTCTATAATTTTAAATCTGTTCGTAAGTTACAACGAAGTTGGTAATGACATTTTTCCTGTTATAATCCCAATAAATTTTGGATTATAACAGGAAAATCATGAAGAGGACAAACATAAAATATTTAAGTGCTTTCCATTTTAGGAGGCAACAAACTCAATAAGAATGGGTGTAATTTTATTTTTCTATGAATTTACAATCGAAACAAATTGGGTAATGATCTGATATATAGGGGACACCGTAATTCTTATTGACAGTCTTAAAGCATAACGGCGTGAAATTGCGATAGAAGATATGATCGAGTGAACTGACACCTTTCAGAAGGCTCGATGTAGTAAAGCCATTGAAGGAATTGATGTCGTCAGTTTGGGGAGCAGTTGTTCGTGCTGCTTTCATCCACGTATCGAAAACGTCCAATGCCGGAGCCGATGTGGGATTGTCATAACGCGCATTCATATCCCCTACAATTACCACTGCCCCTCTTTCACCGGCTTCCTCCTTCATTCGTGCAACGTTGACTTTTGCACCATTAATACGAGCTTCCACACCCTTATTGTCCATGTGAGTATTGTAGAACGAGAACTCTCTGCCGGTTTCTTTATCTTGGAGACGGATCCAAATTGTTTTGCGGGGTTTGCGTGTATCCCATCCTGCGGATTCTGGAATATCAGGAGTTTCACTAAGCCAAAAAACTCCACTGTTAATACGGTGAAAACGGGACCTGCGATACATAATCATTTGGCCCTCCCTAATACAATCGTATTCACGTAAGTTTTCCATGAGGTATTTTGCCAATTTGTCCTGTGATTCTTGGATACCAATTACGTCAGGGTTAAGTTCGCGCCACATTTTTAGGATGGGACCTTTACGGGCTTCCCAAGTTTGGGCTCCCGTATCTTCAGGAGCTTCGTAGCGAATATTGAATGACATTAGACGAAGGAAAGGTTCTTCTTTTGAAATATTTCCTTGATTACCGGGTTCCGGTTCAGGCTTCTGGAGAATCTCTGAATTGGACTCACAAGCACCGAATGAGATAATGCCACAACAAAAAATCAAAACAAGTTTTTTCATGATAATTTTTCCTGTTATAATTCAAATAGACTTGGACTAAATCTTTGGTTATTTTTTATTTTCTTGAAGAGTTCCCTTGTGAAAAGTTAATGCACGGGAAACTCAGTTGGCGCGGATATGATAGAAGGAGTGTCTCCCTTTGGTTCTTTCGAAAGTCAAGATATTAGAATCCATAAAAATCCTTCGATAAACAGACTTTCCATAGTGGCCTGATTTTGGTTGAACTTTTTCAATATGAGAGGAGGCTCGAACAGACCGTTACCGACCAACTCTTCAAATGGACGTCGATTCCGGCATAAATCTTTTATCTGTTGAAACTAATTTTGTGCTCTCATGGCTATCGTCATTTTAGTTAGTAAAGGTTGGCAGTTTTAATTTAACCAAAATTTCGATAGTTTTTCGGCTATTCGCTTTCATCGCAGTAAACATAAACTATTTTTTTTTAACAAAATTGGGATTATAGTTATATGGCATAGATTTTAATAAACGAAAGTGTGAATTGTTCTGCTTGTAAGCAATACCTCTATTCGCAATCAAAAATATGCAAATTGACGGAGGTTTACTTAATCTTCTTGGAAAAGAGACTGTCTAACAAATTTTAGACAGCCTTTTTATAGCTTGTTTTAATTCCTAATCATACTTCAATTGATGCTGATTGAGCGAATGAATAGAGGTTGTTTTACACTACTGTTGTTACGACGTATTTCAAATGCGATTTCCCCAGCCAATGGTGTGTCGAGGTAATAAACTCCATCACCAGTTTGCGTCTTGTCGATTGTCAAGGTGATATAATCCTTATCATTATCCGAAGCTGTACCTGCAGTTTGTAATGAGCATTTCAAACCTTGAAACGCATCTAATTTACCTGCGGATAATGCTGCATCAGAACCAAATACGGCAACAGCGACGCCATTAACTTTCATCAAAACAGTTACCTTACTCTTAACGGTTTGACACATACGAATGACAATTGTCTTAATTGCCCCCTCATAATTCTTCGTTGAAAGTTCACTATCAAACTTAAAGCAGAATCCACGATTATATTTTGCATCTGTTGTCTTTTCTGTCACACCGGTATAATTCCAAGTCAAAGCTGAAGGTGTGCCAACAATCATAGAACCATTTGGAAGCATTGGAAAACATCCATCCGTTAATTCGTTTCCTTCAGTTAATTCCCACGTATAAGAGCTACCGATCTCCATAGAAGTTTGTTGCAAGGCTATCCGATCCAATTCTAAGCCGTCAGAAGCCAGCAGGCACAACTCTCCCGTTACGGGGATTCCGGAGATATATAACCCTGCGTTATAACTTCTACCTCCGTTGCAGACAGTTTATGGGCTATAAACCGGCCATCATCAGGTACAATGGTAAATCGAACTTCTCCTGCTGCATGGTTCGTATTGAAAGATAATGTCTGCGGTTCTGGATTAATACCTGCAAAAGCCTTCGGTTCAGTTGTGAATTTCCCTTCAGGCGAAGCTGTATGTTCTTCAACATGCACCGCCAAGGTCATCAATAACTTCGTAGTTGCCGTATCATGCGAACCAATCGTCCAGCCAGTGACATCAACTAGCTTACCGACCAATGCTTCTAGCTTTCCCACTTCAAGCGGATGGACTAGCGAACCGACAACATCTGTACCGGTAACGGTAATTCGATAATTCCCGGCTACCTTGGAAAGCTCTCCCGTATACTTAACATAAGATATAACTGGTTTTGCGAAAAGAGTGGAGATTTCCGATCCTTTGAGTCCTTGTAAAACAAGTTCCGGCAGTGTTCCCTCACCAATAACTTCAATCTCGAGGCCTTCGGCTTGATAACAGAATAAGCCATTCTTCATCATTACAGTACCTCGTACTGTCACTTCTGCACCAACATTGGGTAGATCAGCTGCAACATCAGAGAGATGCTGATCAACATACATTCGTCCTGTAGCATCCTCAATAATGAATCCACCAGCATCAGAAGCAAGAACGATAGCATTGCCAACTGCATAGCGACCTTCTTCTGCAATTGAGGCGATAGAAGTAATTGTATAGATAAACGTTTCTTCTGTTAAGCTATCTACATCTTTTTTGTTGCGAGGTGCAACCTGAATATTACCAGCTTTGTCGCGAACAACAATACCTCGGATAGAACCTCTTTTGGCTGGAATAATATTCGAAGAAGCCCATATTGCTGATTTTCCAATAACAACATTAAATTTAGCACCGGTTTCAATCTCAAACTTCACCATGGATTCTGGTTCTGAACCGCTGTACCATGGTTTTCCACGATATGCCGCAACTGGTTGTACTCCGGAAAGTTGTACATATTGCGATTCATAAGCATCCAAATCAGCAATTCCGATTTCCGCAGGGAGCAATGTCACTTGACGTGCTCCTACTACTGGTGCAAAATCACTATCGGCAACAGGATGAATTACCAATCCTTCATCTGTCTTGATAGCTATACAATTCAAAAGCGAACCTGAAATCACCGTCCCTGGTACATAATCATAGGCTTTTTCTAAACGAAGGATAATTCCCGCCCCTGCATTTGATGAATTTTACTACCAAGGGTTCCCCCAGCCTCAATATCAGAAACGACGACCCCCGTCAGTGTCAGCGCCTTTCTAATTGACGTACCTTCGGGCGTCGCTAAACCAGCAACTATATTACGGATTAATTTAACATTTGTCGCCACCTCAATTCCTTTGCTTTGCACGATTCGAAGAGTAACTGCGGCCCGTGCAAGAAAGCCATTTAAAACACCTTCTGTTGTAAGCGTAAGGGATATTTCACGCTCTACAGAACTTGGATCAATCTCAAAAAAGAGTTGGCTTCCATTTTGATCGGATTTAATTCTGGGATGGCACCATGTATCAGCACTCTTATCATTAAATGCTAACTTCCATTCGCCGCTCGAAACTACATTGATAGGTTGGGTAACTCCTCCGTCAAGGTTGACGGTCAATGTCTCCTCCGCTTTCCCGTTGACAGAAATCCAAGGGGCAGAACCTGTTCCATATGCATTGTCGTCTGAACATCCAGCAAAGATTGTAGAGAGCAATATTGCGCAGACAAAGGTTTTTAAGTAAAAGAATGACTAAAAAAGCAAAAAATAGCAGATTTGAGCTTTTGTTTTGAGTTTCAAGTGGTTGTGGCAGTCGTTGGCTTTTTGTGGCATTCGTGAGGAAATGCGAAAATGGCGGATTTGAGAAGTAGAAACGCTTTCAAGTCATTACCTCAAAGAAACGCTCTAATAAGCATTTTTAACGGCTTCGGTTTTTACTTCTCAATTCTGCACGGGTTGTGAATTTGCCATGCAACTCTCATGATTTAATTTTGCACAGAACAAAAAGCAAGGAATTATGAGAAGTACATTCAAGACAGTCTTCTATGTAAACGGAAGCAAGGAGAGAAACGGAATTGTCCCTATCATGGGACGTGTGACAATCAACGGAACTATCGCACAGTTCAGTTGCAAGCTGAGCGTGACCAAGGCGATATGGGATGCCAAGGGCAACAGAGCTAAAGGCAGAAGCAAGGAAGCCAATGAGGTGAACTTTGCGCTTGATAACATCAAGGCTCAAATCGCTAAGCATTACCAACGGCTTTCCGACCGTGAGGCGTTCGTTACCGCTGAAATGGTGAGAAACGCATATCAAGGCATAGGTACGGAGTATGAGACATTACTCAGAGCTTTTGACAAGGAGAACGCAGCCTTTGCCCAACGCGTGGGAAAAGACCGAGCTGTCCGAACCTACCGCAAGTATCTGACGGTAAGAAAGTACGTTGCCGAGTTCATCAAATTTCAGTACAAGCGCAGCGATATGTCCATGAATGAGCTTACCGAGGAGTTCATCCGTGATTTTTGTCTGTATTTGAAGAATGTCATTGGACTCACGCAATCTACCATTTGGATATACTCCATACCATTGAAGCATATCGTCACGGCAGCACACTACAACGGCAAGATACAGAGAAATCCGTTTGCCATGTACCACGTTGACCCAGACCACAAGGAGCGTGAGTTCTTGACAGAGGAAGAATTGGACATATTGGCAGGAATAGAGTTGGAAAATCCAAACTTTGCTTTTGCGAGAGACTTGTTTATGTTTGGTTGTTGGACAGGTATCTCTTTCGTTGACATCAAGAATCTTACAGAGGACAATGTTGCCATTATAAGTGGGTCTCCATGGATAGTTTCTCAGCGTCAAAAGACAGGCGTACCATTCAAAATTAAACTGATAGATGCAGCCATACAGATAATTGAACGTTACAAGCCATTGAGAAAAGATATGCACTTGTTTAATATTGGCTCACTTGACATGGTAAACAAGCGTATAAAGAAAGTGGCAAAAATGTGTGGCATCAAGAAGCGAATTTCATTTCATGTAAGCCGGCATTCGTTCGCAGTTTTGGCTTTAAACTACGGTATGCCGATAGAGAGTGTAAGCAAGATACTGGGACATACGGACATCGCCACAACACAAATTTACGCAAAGGTGACAAGTACTAAATTGGAGCATGACATATCAGCTTTTGAAAGTCGAATCAAGGGGCATTTGCCTACAATGGGAGGAATGGCATGAAAAGGACAGTAATCACCATGGACGGAAATGGAGAACTTTCCATTCCGTCCAACTTGAAAGACTTGTGGATGAGCGAGGGCGAATTGGTAGATATGCTCCATGTCACCGCCCCGAAACTCCATGCTGTGATAAGGTCGATATACGAGGATGGTTTATTGACGGTGTCGGAAGTCCAACAGAAACAGGAAACTTCCAATGGCATTTGGCAAACGTTGTATGGCTTTCCGATGATTGTTGCCCTTTGCTTCCGTATAAACTCATACGGGGCAGCTCGGTTTCGTGCCACCATCTTCAAGAGATTGTACGGGGCAAAAGAGAAAAGTAGTGTCATTATCCTACAACTCAATAGAAGAACAACCGCCTTTAGTTGAATGTCCTCTTGCTTGTTTGTTGGCTTGGCGCTGTCGTACTGTCGTGAATAAGTACTGAAGCATAAGCATGACATTCTTACTTGTAGGGGGATGAGTTCTGTTCATAAAAATGACGGACAAAACACCCCTTATTTTTGTTGAATTGTTGAATATGATGAAAGAAGTATTGAACATCAGGTATTTACGGCTCAACATATTCTCAACAAATCTCTCAACAAAAGAAAGATAATGTTGAAAAGAGAAAACCATGAACACCATTCCTTTCTTTCTTTTTTGCCCAGTAATTTGTTGTGTAGAGCTATTTGTTGAGAGTTTGTTGAGGGTATAAGTGGTTGGTTCTCATAAAGATAACACCTATCTTCAACAATTCAACGTTTTACATGCCCTCACTTGGTACGCTGTAAAATGTGCTTGTGGATTAATTGGCAACCGCTCTATTCTCCGAAATGGTTGCAGCAACGTTCCTTGGAGGCTTTGCGCCTCCAGCCACTTGGGCGAACCTCCGCAGTGTTTTAGCATGGCATTAGATTTATGCAGACTATACCGAGGACACACAGCACACATAACACACTCGGCATAGTTCACAAAGGAAATCAACAACACACAACTGAAACACTTGGCAAGTTTCACACTGAAAATATCACCTTTTCCTTTGCAAACTCCATGTACAAAGTAGCTTGTGTCTGTGACCTTGTTCTTTCAATGTGGCAGCTTTGATGTTTGGCGCAAATTGAGAGAATTAAGGTCTGCAACCTTGGGCATGGAAAGCCGAAAGGCAAATATCTCGTCTTTTGTTCTTAGAGGAGGGAGCGAGGTTATGTTTTGGGAACCCCAAAACGCCTCGCTCCACCATGAGGGCGAAGAAATTTTGCTCCCAACGGTTGCAGAAAGTGAGTGTACCAACTGTAGGCAGTGCATAGAAATATGTAAATAGATTTGTCAGGTGTAGTTTATTCTTCCTTTATTTGCACAAAAGTATGTTTTGAGTGTTATAAAAAATAAAAAAATGCACTATTACGTTGATACTTTTGTATTTTTGCACTCAGTTATCTTGGACAGCAGAATTTGAAACACTGAAAATCCGTAATCTGTCTATATGTAAAATCTTTAAATTTGGATTATTATGACTAAGAAGTTTTGGTTAATAGCACTCATCGTAGCTTGCACTGTTGTATTTGGCAGTTGCGATAAGTCTGAGGAATTGAGTGTTGAGCAATGTAAGTTGGATATGAATCTATTCAACCAAACCTATACTGTTAATGATGAGGGGTGCTGTGTGCTAAAAGGGAGAAAGCCAATAGCAGCAGAAGAAATACAGAGTAAGGTCAAGGGCTATGGTTGGGAGAGTATTGCCACTTATGAGGTACAGGAAAACGGAAAGTTGAGCAAGGAGGAATTTTGGAAAGACAGATTTGGTGGCAGCCCTACACACTTTTGGTTTGAGACATCACAGCAAGCTTTTAGTTATTTTTATAGTGATGCCTTGCCAGCCTTTTGTTTCAGTCGTGTATCATGGACTTATGACATGGACAAAGGCTTCATACTGTTTGGCAGCAACAAGCAGACAACAGACAGCAGATACATGCAGATTCTTAAGCTTGACGAGTCGAATGGCAAGACCTTAATGTACACCATACAAAAATTGGGAGCGACGAGTGATGGCAGCAATGGTTACAAGTCTATATATGGCATGATTGTATATAAACGCATGACCGAAACCGATTTGGAAATGATGAAGAAAAGTTACACGTATGATACGGATATTGACCGTTCTGTTCCCGACAACTGCAAGTTTAAGATTAAGGCATACTATGCAGAAGACGACAAAGACAACACAGACCCTGTGTTTCAGACCTTCTGCCTTGTAACATTTGAGCTTACCGATGAATATGGTTTCAACTCTTCAGATAATGCCTATTACAACTACTACGATTCAATTACTTGGACGAGTGATTGTCGTGATATGCCAGATAGCTTTGGAATCATGGAACGTAAGACAAACTGTTTGAATACTTCCTATTGGTGGAGCACATACTTCTTCACGCCTCATGACAATACTATTGTCTATGCCAATGGCTATAAAGATGGCCGTATTGTCTATCAAGCCCGAAAGAGGCTCTATTTGGTGAATGATGGATTCTTTGGTTACGATTGGGATAACGTAAGGTATAATTCCAAGAACCCCGAACTAACAGAATATTGCTTGCTGGACAAGAGCCGTGAGTTTATCCTAACTCCACCTACTGCCTACAAAGAAGACATTACAAAACCGTATGCAGAGTTACGTATTGTACTGAAAGGAGCAAAAGACAAAAACGACAAGGAATATATGTTAGGCGTGCTTGAACGTGAAAGAGAAGGTCTGTTGAAGATTATGGACCAGTACTATGAAGCACATAGTACTATAAAAGAAACAGAAAAGGCTTCGCTGTGTAAAACGTTTAAGGCACTACCCGAAGATGCTGATATTAAAGCATATTGGCGTACAAAACATTCTCGCATGGTACTGATACTTAAAACTGACGGGGAAGACCCTATAAACAGTGAATACTATGTGCATGCGGAACCAATTAAATGATAAATAAGTTTAATGTGGACAACAATAGTCATAAGGCGAAGTTAATCTTTGTTTTATGACTATTGTTTTTTTGCACCAACATAGTGTGGTTTCATTTTTATTTTGTATTTTTGCAACTGTAAAGAGTTGTTAGGCAAAGCAAACATATGCATATTGCAGAAGTTGTGACTATTGCCAAATCATTACCTCTATTGAGGTTGAACACTTATAAATCGCTCATTTTAAGCTATTCAGCAGATTATAGAAGAATTTTTTTGAAAAATCCTTCCATAATGCCAAGATTTAAGTATAGTATAGTGTAGTGTAGTGTATTTATTCTTTGATGCGAAGATAAAAAACTTTTTCGGATTTACAAAATTTGCAACAACATTCTAATTAATTATCTCATCGTTAAAAGAAAATAGGATTCCATAAAACAAATTATTCCATGATTTATAGAAAAAATTCAATGATAAGATTTATAATAACTTATGTATGCTTACAATTAAGTTTTTGAAATTCTGTGCCGTACGGATACTTATATCGTAGCCACTTAAAAGCTAACAATTGGTTATAAAAAACGCATGCAAAGCAAAAGAATAAAAAGAAAATTAATAAAACAGTAAGATTCGAATGTTTTGCGATTGCGTAAATTATTAGTTTGTAAAAAGATGATATTGCAGATACATATTATTTGCCTAAAGCTCTTTCCCCAATAGCAAATTGCTCACCACAATGCCGCTTGTGGTTGATAGAGTTTCGCCATAGATCTAATTCACAAGATTGATAAAAAATACAGGTTAATATCATTTGCTTTTAACGATTGTCAAAACTTATCTCACGAATTACGAGGACTCATAATGACGATTGGACCATCCATTCGCCTGCCCAAGCAAGGCGTAAAATTCCCCAATGAAGAAAAATGCAGAACTTTGCATCCTAGAATTTCGTCCGGGCGCACAGATTTTCAGACACTAAACAATACACGTCAATTTTTTTATTATAGAATTCGGTTATTTAAAAATTTGAGATTATATAATTTTTTGATAAATATTTGTTTATGAAATCTGTAACATTATTTCCAAAAAGCTACTGAGTAGATAGAAGTAAATATAACTTCATACGTTAATCCACATTGCCGTGTGTAATTTCACAAAGCTGGTTGATAGTTCAATTTACTCTCTGAATTTTAATTATACCATCTTTGTGTAATTTCGTTTTTTTCGTCGCTGAATTATTCTTTGCTGCTCTTCATAAGCCTTCGTGTCGGCCAAATCCAATAGCGTATTCACGACTTCTGAAATGGGATTTATTGTGTGAATTCGTTGTTTTTGTTCCGATTGTTGCTGTTCTACAGCCTGCCGCACCTCTTTCGGTGCCGGATACAATTCGTTGAAGAGATTTGCCGAGAACTCTTTTCCCAGCACCGACCCGTTGGCGACGACACCTGCCTTGTGATCGATAAACGTTACGCCGTAGATCCTGCCTACCGGGTTGATGCGGAAAATCGCGTCGATATTATCCGCCTTGAGCAGTCGCCGGAACTTGTCCCGTGTATTGTGCGGGTTCATGGCGTCTTTGACTGTTTGCCGTAACCGGTCGAGCGAGCCTTTCTCTTTTAGTCTGTCTTTTGATGCTGCATAGTATTTCTGAAGGGCTTTATAACCTACGTCTTTCCCTATTTTACTCGACTTGATGGGAGTGCCGATTCCATATCCGTCGTCTGTCAGGGCTCCGTAAACCATTCCGGCATAACTTCGCCCATCGACGGTTCCCGTGCGCTCCTCGGTCGAGACGTTGAAGCGCTCCAGCAACGTGCGGAACTCACCGTAAGAGGAACATTTGT
>PPYF01188937.1_pt1 | contig 19821 bp, 20 predicted proteins | sample 1559871 | NCBI WGS metagenome assembly PPYF01 (sample SAMN08240021, study PRJNA423297) | Human gut metagenome, whole genome shotgun sequencing project. | reverse complement strand
TATGTTTATCTGTGAAATCATAATAATCTAAATCGACATTACGTAAGTCCAGAGAGGATAGATCAACGATATCTCCAGTTCCACAACTAAAGATTGCGTTCAACCTCCTGATTTCATTGTAAATATATTTCAATGGACAATTAACATTGATACTGCCTGTGGATATTTTCTGGTTCTTTAATGGTTCATTAATGGTAAGTTCGCAGGTATTGTCCGATCGTTGAATAATTTGGGCGTTATAACCTAAAAAATCCAGACGAAGAGACGAGTCATTATAAAGAATTACATTTTGTAAGTACGCTAATTCTTTTTGAAAATCACCAGTGATAATGCATTTTCCACCAGGTTGTAACGTGTTAAGTAAAGTGACCATTTCAATAGAGGTCTGTTTTAGTTTTTCTATACCTGGTGCTAGTGCTTCGAGGTTATTTCCTGTTGGGCTTTCAGGAATGTCATTCATTTTTCGACGGACTAAATCACTACTAATATCATTACCAATTGATGAAACAGGGAACATTATTTTATCCTTTATAAATAATCAATAAAAATCATTATTAAAATGATCGGGTGAAAAAAAGAGAATTTGCCAACAATCTGAAGTAATGCTGGTTTTATTAAAGTGCACAAGGGGTGTTAAGATGGCTTCTTTTCGGGTGAATTTTGCACAATACTTAGAAATCGTCTCCTTAATACATTCCAGCTCTTTTTTATTGACGGCTGAGCAAGTACATTGTTCGCCAAAAGGTGCAAAAGTGCCTACATCTAATGTTTGTATGATATAATCATCATGTTCCCCTGTAGAAATATCTATGATGAATGGACTCATATTTTCCGGTTGGATTCGGATCATTACAGAAGGAACATCGCCTTGATAGAAATTCAATGCAGTAATTGCAGATAATACTCTCCGCAGTTCATTACTTATACTGTAAATTTTATTAACGTCATTGGTGGAGACAATTTCTGCAAACTTTCTTTTTACCGTCCAATAATCAATATTTCTATTGTGATTGTTAACCACTGCGTGCATTGGTGGGATTGAAGGGTGAAAAATATGTGCAATTGGGAAGCCTTTCATTGATGCCTGCCTTGTCATCATGACAAACAATAATAGATGCTTATTTTCCTCGCAGGGTTCTTTCGCACTATCAAAAAACGCTCATTTACCCGGCGTTACAGTAAACGAAGCAACATTCTGTGGCCTACGCCGATCAAAAGCTCTGTGAAAATTTCCCTTGTTGTCTTTGTCTGACCTTATCGCGGCGATCAGCAATTATTCGTTTTGTGATCCTCAACACAAAATGCTATTCGTCGCCTATGAGGGGAGAAGAATTTATGGAAAACGATTGCATTCACAAAATGACGTCCTGTCAGAAGAGAAAAAGTTGACGTTAATCAATTGTTCGAGATGATCAATACCTGTATTCGAAATTTTAAAATATTGATAAAATAAATGTTTGTTCTCCAACAAATAGCGTGAAAAAATGTGACGTGCCGCAGTATTTATCGCTGAAAATGGTTTATTTATAATAAAATTTGAGAACTTGCTCATTAAATTTAACTCAAATTTTGCCTGGTAATTATCCGGTAATTGCTTGAAATATGGTCTCAGCCCCTTTTTTGTATTAACCACATAACGAAAGATGTTATCGCCATAAAATATGGTTATCCCCGTCATTTTTTTTGACAAAAATCAGGGTTTATGCTGATTTTTATGCTTTAACTTGTTGATATTTAAAGGTATTTAATTGTAATAACGATACCCTGGAAAGTATTGAAAGTTAATTTGTGAGTGGTCGCACATATCCTGTTCATTTCATTTTGATACACTTCATGCCGTCAATGAGGTAATTAACGTAGGTCGTTATGAGCACTATTCTTCTTCCGAAAACGCAGCACCTGGTAGTCTTTCAGGAAGTCATTAGAAGTGGCTCTATCGGCTCGGCTGCAAAAGAATTAGGGTTAACTCAACCGGCCGTCAGTAAAATCATTAACGATATTGAAGATTATTTTGGTGTGGAATTAGTGGTGCGGAAAAATACCGGTGTAACATTAACACCTGCCGGTCAATTGTTACTCTCCCGTTCCGAATCCATTACCCGTGAAATGAAAAATATGGTTAATGAGATAAGCGGTATGTCTTCTGAGGCGGTGGTGGAAGTCTCATTTGGTTTTCCTTCATTGATTGGTTTTACTTTTATGTCAGGGATGATCAACAAGTTCAAAGAGGTGTTCCCGAAAGCGCAGGTTTCTATGTATGAAGCGCAACTGTCTTCGTTCTTACCGGCAATCCGCGACGGTCGACTGGATTTTGCGATTGGTACGTTAAGTGCAGAAATGAAGCTTCAGGATTTACATGTTGAGCCGCTGTTCGAGTCCGAGTTTGTGCTGGTAGCCAGTAAGTCCCGAACATGCACCGGCACCACCACGCTGGAGTCGTTGAAGAACGAACAGTGGGTGTTGCCACAAACTAATATGGGGTACTACAGCGAACTGCTTACTACGTTACAAAGAAATGGCATCAGTATTGAAAACATCGTTAAAACCGACTCAGTCGTGACAATTTATAATCTTGTTCTCAATGCTGATTTCTTAACTGTAATTCCTTGTGATATGACGTCACCTTTTGGTTCTAATCAATTTATTACTATTCCGGTTGAAGAAACATTACCTGTGGCACAATATGCCGCGGTATGGTCGAAAAATTATCGTATTAAAAAAGCAGCATCGGTTTTGGTGGAATTAGCCAAAGAGTATTCATCTTATAATGGGTGTAGACGAAGGCAATTAATAGAAGTTGGTTAGTTATTTGTTTTTATTTAAACATAAATAATCCACCTGTCTGTCTTGCAGGTGTCGGTTACGGTTACCTACATATTTAATTCAGGCGAAGAGGTTTTATAATGCATATTACATACGATCTGCCGGTTGCTATTGATGACATTATTGAAGCGAAACAACGACTGGCTGGGCGAATTTATAAAACAGGCATGCCTCGCTCCAACTATTTTAGTGAACGTTGCAAAGGTGAAATATTCCTGAAGTTTGAAAATATGCAGCGTACGGGTTCATTTAAAATTCGTGGCGCATTTAATAAATTAAGTTCACTGACCGATGCGGAAAAACGCAAAGGCGTGGTGGCCTGTTCTGCGGGCAACCATGCGCAAGGGGTTTCCCTCTCCTGCGCGATGCTGGGTATCGACGGTAAAGTGGTGATGCCAAAAGGTGCGCCAAAATCCAAAGTAGCGGCAACGTGCGACTACTCCGCAGAAGTCGTTCTGCATGGTGATAACTTCAACGACACTATCGCTAAAGTGAGCGAAATTGTCGAAATGGAAGGCCGTATTTTTATCCCACCTTACGATGATCCGAAAGTGATTGCTGGCCAGGGAACGATTGGTCTGGAAATTATGGAAGATCTCTATGATGTCGATAACGTGATTGTGCCAATTGGTGGTGGCGGTTTAATTGCTGGTATTGCGGTGGCAATTAAATCTATTAACCCGACCATTCGTGTTATTGGCGTACAGTCTGAAAACGTTCACGGCATGGCGGCTTCTTTCCACTCCGGAGAAATAACCACGCACCGAACTACCGGCACCCTGGCGGATGGTTGTGATGTCTCCCGCCCGGGTAATTTAACTTACGAAATCGTTCGTGAATTAGTCGATGACATCGTGCTGGTCAGCGAAGACGAAATCAGAAACAGTATGATTGCCTTAATTCAGCGCAATAAAGTCGTCACCGAAGGCGCAGGCGCTCTGGCATGTGCTGCATTATTAAGCGGTAAATTAGACCAATATATTCAAAACAGAAAAACCGTCAGTATTATTTCAGGCGGCAATATCGATCTTTCTCGCGTCTCTCAAATCACCGGTTTCGTTGACGCTTAATTAATTCGTTGAGGATAGGATATGAGTACTTCAGATAGCATTGTATCCAGCCAGACAAAACAATCGTCCTGGCGTAAATCAGATACCACATGGACGTTAGGCTTGTTTGGTACGGCAATCGGCGCCGGGGTGCTGTTCTTCCCTATCCGCGCAGGTTTTGGCGGACTGATCCCGATTCTTCTGATGTTGGTATTGGCATACCCCATCGCGTTTTATTGCCACCGGGCGCTGGCGCGTCTGTGTCTTTCTGGCTCTAACCCTTCCGGCAACATTACGGAAACGGTGGAAGAGCATTTTGGTAAAACTGGCGGCGTGGTTATCACGTTCCTGTACTTCTTCGCGATTTGCCCACTGCTGTGGATTTATGGCGTTACTATTACCAATACCTTTATGACGTTCTGGGAAAACCAGCTCGGCTTTGCACCGCTGAATCGCGGCTTTGTGGCGCTGTTCCTGTTGCTGCTGATGGCTTTCGTCATCTGGTTTGGTAAGGATCTGATGGTTAAAGTGATGAGCTACCTGGTATGGCCGTTTATCGCCAGCCTGGTGCTGATTTCTTTGTCGCTGATCCCTTACTGGAACTCTGCAGTTATCGACCAGGTTGACCTCGGTTCGCTGTCGTTAACCGGTCATGACGGTATCCTGATCACTGTCTGGCTGGGGATTTCCATCATGGTTTTCTCCTTTAACTTCTCGCCAATCGTCTCTTCCTTCGTGGTTTCTAAACGTGAAGAGTATGAGAAAGACTTCGGTCGCGACTTCACCGAACGTAAATGTTCCCAAATCATTTCTCGTGCCAGCATGCTGATGGTTGCAGTGGTGATGTTCTTTGCCTTTAGCTGCCTGTTTACTCTGTCTCCGGCCAACATGGCGGAAGCCAAAGCGCAGAATATTCCAGTGCTTTCTTATCTGGCTAACCACTTTGCGTCCATGACCGGTACCAAAACAACGTTCGCGATTACACTGGAATATGCGGCTTCCATCATCGCACTCGTGGCTATCTTCAAATCTTTCTTCGGTCACTATCTGGGGACGCTGGAAGGCTTGAATGGTCTGATTCTGAAGTTCGGTTATAAAGGTGACAAAACCAAAGTGTCGCTGGGTAAACTGAATACTCTTAGCATGATCTTCATCATGGGCTCCACCTGGGTTGTTGCCTACGCCAACCCGAACATCCTCGACCTGATTGAAGCCATGGGCGCACCGATTATCGCATCCCTGCTGTGCCTGTTGCCGATGTATGCCATCCGTAAAGCGCCGTCTCTGGCGAAATACCGTGGTCGTCTGGATAACGTGTTTGTTACCGTGATTGGTCTGCTGACCATCCTGAACATCGTATACAAACTGTTTTAATCCGTAACTCAGGATGAGAAAAGAGATGAATGAATTTCCGGTTGTTTTGGTTATTAACTGTGGTTCGTCTTCGATTAAGTTTTCCGTACTCGATGCCAGCGACTGTGAAGTATTAATGTCAGGTATTGCCGACGGTATTAACTCGGAAAATGCATTCTTATCCGTAAATGGGGGAGAGCCAGCACCGCTGGCTCACCACAGCTACGAAGGTGCATTGAAGGCAATTGCATTTGAACTGGAAAAACGGAATTTAAATGACAGCGTGGCCTTAATTGGCCACCGCATCGCTCACGGCGGCAGTATTTTTACCGAGTCCGCCATTATTACCGATGAAGTCATTGATAATATCCGTCGCGTTTCTCCACTGGCACCCCTGCATAATTACGCCAATTTAAGTGGTATTGAATCGGCGCAGCAATTATTTCCGGGCGTAACTCAGGTGGCGGTATTTGATACCAGTTTCCACCAGACGATGGCTCCGGAAGCTTATTTATACGGCCTGCCGTGGAAATATTATGAAGAGTTAGGTGTACGCCGTTATGGTTTCCACGGCACGTCGCACCGCTATGTTTCCCAGCGCGCACATTCGCTGCTGAATCTGGCGGAAGATGACTCCGGCCTGGTTGTGGCGCATCTTGGCAATGGCGCGTCAATCTGCGCGGTTTGCAACGGTCAGAGTGTTGATACTTCAATGGGAATGACGCCGCTGGAAGGCTTGATGATGGGTACCCGCAGTGGCGATGTCGACTTTGGTGCGATGTCCTGGGTCGCCAGCCAAACCAACCAGAGCCTGGGTGACCTGGAACGCGTAGTGAATAAAGAGTCGGGATTATTAGGTATTTCCGGTCTTTCTTCGGATTTACGTGTTCTGGAAAAAGCCTGGCATGAAGGTCACGAACGCGCGCAACTGGCAATTAAAACCTTTGTTCACCGAATTGCCCGTCATATTGCCGGACACGCAGCTTCATTACGTCGCCTGGATGGAATTATATTCACCGGCGGAATAGGAGAGAATTCAAGTTTAATTCGTCGTCTGGTCATGGAACATTTGGCTGTATTAGGCGTAGTGATTGATACAGAAATGAATAATCGATCTAACTCTTTTGGAGAGCGAATTGTTTCCAGTGAAAATGCGCGTGTCATTTGTGCCGTTATTCCGACTAACGAAGAAAAAATGATTGCTTTGGATGCCATTCATTTAGGCAAAGTTAACGCGCCCGCAGAATTTGCATAATTTAGTTGAAGTATTGTAGAGAGATTATTTTTCATGAAGGTAGATATTGATACCAGCGATAAGCTGTACGCCGACGCATGGCTTGGCTTTAAAGGTACGGACTGGAAAAACGAAATTAATGTCCGCGATTTTATTCAACATAACTATACACCGTATGAAGGCGATGAATCTTTCCTCGCCGAAGCGACGCCTGCCACCACGGAATTGTGGGAAAAAGTAATGGAAGGCATCCGTATCGAAAATGCAACCCACGCGCCGGTTGATTTCGATACCAATATTGCCACCACAATTACCGCTCATGATGCGGGATATATTAACCAGCCGCTGGAAAAAATTGTTGGCCTGCAAACGGATGCGCCGTTGAAACGTGCGCTACACCCGTTCGGTGGCATTAATATGATTAAAAGTTCATTCCACGCCTATGGCCGAGAAATGGACAGTGAATTTGAATATCTGTTTACCGATCTGCGTAAAACCCATAACCAGGGCGTATTTGATGTTTACTCACCGGATATGCTGCGCTGCCGTAAATCTGGCGTACTGACCGGTTTACCAGATGGTTATGGACGTGGGCGCATTATCGGTGACTATCGCCGCGTAGCGCTGTATGGCATTCGTTATCTGGTGCGTGAACGCGACCGGAATTTGATTCGCTGTTCTCCGGCGACCCAATCTGGGCGACGGAAGTGATCGGCGGGATGGGGCTGGACGGTCGTACGCTGGTGACCAAAAACTCCTTCCGCTATTTGCACACCCTGCACACTATGGGGCCGGCACCGGAGCCTAACCTGACCATTCTTTGGTCGGAAGAATTACCGATTGCCTTCAAAAAATATGCCGCGCAGGTGTCGATCGTCACCTCTTCCTTGCAGTATGAAAATGACGATCTGATGCGTACTGACTTCAACAGCGACGATTACGCGATTGCCTGCTGCGTCAGCCCAATGGTGATTGGTAAGCAAATGCAGTTCTTTGGTGCACGCGCTAACCTGGCGAAAACGCTGCTCTACGCAATTAACGGCGGGGTGGACGAGAAGCTGAAGATTCAGGTCGGGCCGAAAACAGCACCGCTGATGGACGACGTGCTGGATTACGACAAAGTGATGGACAGCCTCGATCACTTCATGGACTGGCTGGCGGTGCAGTACATCAGCGCGCTGAATATCATTCACTACATGCACGACAAGTACAGCTACGAAGCTTCGCTGATGGCGCTGCACGATCGTGATGTCTATCGCACTATGGCATGCGGCATCGCGGGCCTGTCGGTGGCGACGGACTCCCTGTCTGCCATCAAATATGCCCGCGTGAAACCAATCCGTGACGAAAACGGCCTGGCGGTGGACTTTGAAATCGACGGTGAATATCCGCAGTACGGCAACAACGACGAGCGCGTAGACAGCATTGCCTGCGACCTGGTTGAACGCTTTATGAAGAAAATTAAAGCGCTGCCAACCTATCGCAACGCCGTCCCTACCCAGTCGATTCTGACTATCACTTCTAACGTGGTGTACGGCCAGAAAACCGGTAATACGCCGGACGGTCGTCGCGCCGGAACACCGTTCGCGCCGGGCGCTAACCCGATGCATGGTCGTGACCGCAAAGGTGCCGTGGCCTCATTGACGTCGGTGGCGAAACTGCCGTTCACCTACGCCAAAGATGGGATCTCGTACACCTTCTCAATCGTTCCTGCGGCGCTGGGCAAAGAAGATCCAGTACGTAAAACCAACCTTGTCGGCCTGCTGGATGGGTATTTCCACCACGAAGCGGATGTCGAAGGCGGTCAACACCTCAACGTCAACGTAATGAATCGGGAAATGCTGCTGGATGCCATCGAGCACCCGGAAAAATATCCTAACCTGACAATCCGTGTCTCTGGCTACGCCGTGCGCTTCAACGCACTGACCCGTGAACAGCAACAGGATGTTATTTCACGTACCTTTACCCAGGCGCTCTGACGCCGGAGGATGTATGAAAAAGATTATCGAAACGCAACGTGCCCCAGGCGCAATCGGAAGGTCGTTCCGCTCCACTTCACTGAACGGCAATCCGAGGGTGTGGATATGATTAGTGCATTCGATATTTTCAAAATTGGGATTGGTCCCTCCAGTTCGCATACCGTGGGGCCAATGAATGCCGGAAAAAGTTTTATTGATCGGCTGGAAAGTAGCGGCTTATTAACCGCGACGAGCCATATTGTGGTCGATCTGTACGGGTCGTTGTCACTGACGGGCAAAGGCCATGCCACGGATGTCGCCATCATCATGGGACTGGCAGGAAACAGTCCGCAGGATGTTGTCATTGATGAGATCCCTGCATTTATAGAGTTAGTAACGCGCAGCGGGCGGCTGCCAGTGGCATCTGGTGCGCATATTGTTGATTTTCCTGTAGCAAAGAACATTATCTTCCATCCCGAAATGTTGCCTCGCCATGAGAACGGAATGCGGATCACTGCCTGGAAGGGACAGGAAGAGCATCGACTGGATCAACATGTACGCGCTGGCGGTTAGTGAAGAAAACGCAGCTGGCGGGCGCGTGGTAACGGCACCGACTAACGGTGCGTGCGGCATTATTCCGGCAGTACTGGCTTATTACGATAAGTTCCGTCGTCCGGTAAACGAGCGGTCAATTGCCCGCTATTTTCTGGCCGCGGGGGCTATTGGCGCGCTGTATAAAATGAACGCCTCCATCTCTGGCGCGGAAGTCGGCTGTCAGGGGGAGATTGGCGTGGCCTGTTCAATGGCGGCGGCAGGGTTAACTGAACTACTGGGCGGCAGTCCGGCGCAGGTATGCAATGCGGCGGAAATCGCGATGGAGCATAACCTTGGGCTGACCTGCGATCCGGTTGCCGGACAGGTACAAATCCCGTGCATTGAACGTAATGCCATTAATGCCGTGAAAGCAGTAAACGCCGCGCGGATGGCGATGCGCCGCACCTCGGCACCGCGTGTTTCACTCGATAAAGTGATCGAGACGATGTATGAAACCGGCAAAGATATGAACGATAAATACCGCGAAACATCACGCGGAGGACTGGCCATTAAAGTGGTCTGCGGCTGACATTGCTGTCAGCTTTCATCCTTGGGTGCACAAATGTGCACCTTTTTTTTTGTGATCTGCCGCAAATAGAGAATGAATATTCTCTTGCGATTAATTTAGTAGAAAATTCTTATCCATCTCCGTTATTTCAAAGTCTTGATTGTGAAGATTTTCTCTGACCTCGCGCGTATCATTTCTTTATTCTAATAACTCGCCTGCAAAAACGTAGACCGCATATCGCCTTGATGCGGCTCGGAAAAAAATAATAAGCCCTACAAAATTTTGAGCGAGAAATTATGGAAATTGCATCGAATAAAGGCGTCATTGCAGACGCTTCGACCCCGGCGGGTCGTGCTGGAATGAGTGAGAGCGAGTGGCGAGAAGCGATCAAATTCGACAGTACTGACACCGGCTGGGTGATTATGAGTATCGGGATGGCGATTGGCGCGGGGATTGTTTTTCTCCCGGTGCAGGTCGGTTTGATGGGATTGTGGGTATTTTTGCTCTCATCGGTGATTGGTTACCCGGCAATGTATCTGTTTCAGCGGTTGTTTATTAATACGCTGGCAGAATCACCAGAATGTAAAGATTACCCGAGTGTCATTAGCGGTTATTTAGGTAAAAACTGGGGCATCCTGTTAGGTGCGCTCTATTTCGTAATGCTGGTGATTTGGATGTTCGTCTATTCCACCGCCATCACCAACGATAGTGCTTCCTACCTGTATACCTTCGGCGTGACGGAAGGGTTGCTGTCAGACAGTCCCTTTTATGGTCTGGTACTGATTTGCATTCTGGTGGCGATCTCCTCACGCGGCGAGAAATTGTTATTCAAAATTTCGACCGGCATGGTGCTGACCAAGCTGCTGGTGGTCGCGGCGCTGGGCGTGTCGATGGTGGGAATGTGGCATCTGTATAACGTCGGTTCGCTACCGCCGCTGGGGCTGCTGGTGAAAAACGCCATTATTACGCTGCCGTTTACCCTGACGTCGATTCTGTTTATTCAGACGTTAAGCCCGATGGTGATCTCTTATCGCTCGCGGGAAAAATCCATTGAAGTGGCGCGGCATAAAGCATTGCGGGCAATGAATATCGCGTTTGGCATTTTGTTTGTCACCGTCTTTTTCTACGCCGTGTCGTTCACGCTGGCGATGGGACATGACGAAGCGGTAAAAGCCTACGAGCAGAATATTTCCGCGCTGGCGATTGCCGCACAGTTTATTAGCGGTGACGGCGCAGCGTGGGTGAAAGTGGTCAGCGTCATTCTCAATATCTTTGCTGTCATGACTGCATTCTTTGGCGTCTATTTAGGCTTTCGCGAAGCAACGCAAGGGATCGTAATGAACATCCTGCGTCGCAAGATGCCTGCCGAGAAGATTAACGAAAATCTTGTTCAGCGCGGCATCATGATTTTCGCCATTTTGCTGGCCTGGAGCGCCATCGTACTGAACGCACCGGTGTTGAGCTTCACCTCTATCTGTAGCCCGATTTTCGGCATGGTAGGGTGCCTGATCCCGGCGTGGCTGGTTTACAAAGTACCGGCATTGCACAAATACAAAGGGATGTCTCTGTACCTGATTATCGTCACTGGTTTGTTGCTTTGTGTTTCTCCGTTCCTGGCATTTTCTTGATTTACCTGAAATTTTAAGGTTTTTAATATGTTTGATTCGACTTTAAATCCGTTATGGCAGCGTTACATCCTCGCCGTTCAGGAGGAAGTAAAACCGGCGCTGGGATGTACTGAACCGATTTCACTGGCGCTGGCGGCGGCGGTTGCAGCGGCAGAACTGGAAGGTCCGGTTGAACGTGTAGAAGCCTGGGTTTCGCCAAATCTGATGAAGAACGGTCTGGGCGTCACCGTTCCCGGCACGGGAATGGTGGGGCTGCCGATTGCGGCGGCGCTGGGGGCGTTAGGTGGAAATGCCAACGCCGGGCTGGAAGTGCTGAAAGACGCAACTGCGCAGGCAATTGCCGATGCCAAAGCACTGCTGGCGGCGGGGAAAGTCTCCGTTAAGATCCAGGAACCTTGCAATGAAATCCTCTTCTCACGCGCCAAAGTCTGGAACGGTGAGAAGTGGGCGTGTGTCACCATCGTCGGCGGGCATACCAACATTGTGCATATTGAGACGCACGATGGTGTGGTGTTTACCCAGCAGGCGTGTGTGGCAGAGGGCGAGCAAGAGTCTCCGCTGACGGTGCTTTCCAGAACGACGCTGGCTGAGATCCTGAAGTTCGTCAATGAAGTCCCGTTTGCGGCGATCCGCTTTATTCTCGATTCTGCGAAGCTAAATTGTGCGTTATCGCAGGAAGGTTTGAGCGGTAAGTGGGGGCTGCATATTGGCGCGACGCTGGAAAAACAGTGCGCGCGCGGTTTGCTGGCGAAAGATCTCTCTTCATCCATTGTGATTCGTACCAGCGCGGCATCCGATGCGCGTATGGGCGGCGCTACGCTTCCGGCAATGAGTAACTCTGGCTCGGGTAACCAGGGGATCACCGCAACAATGCCTGTGGTGGTGGTAGCAGAACACTTCGGAGCGGATGATGAACGGCTGGCGCGTGCGCTGATGCTTTCGCATTTGAGCGCAATTTACATCCATAACCAGTTACCGCGTTTGTCTGCACTTTGTGCCGCAACGACCGCAGCAATGGGGGCCGCCGCCGGGATGGCATGGCTGGTGGATGGGCGTTATGAAACTATCTCGATGGCGATCAGCAGTATGATCGGCGATGTGCTTCCAGCTCGCTCAACATCTCTTCATAGCCAAAATTTTTGGCGGTGCGAGCAGGTTCTTTCGCCACCACGGGCTTCACCGGCTGGCGCTTTTTGGCCAATTTTTTACTCATCATCATCTCCCTGTAAAAACAACTAGACAGGCAAATCTATCAGCAAAGCGCGCAGTGGGGAATCGGCAACCAGCGTAATGTTAGCCTCGTCACGAATAAACGCCCCATCACCGCAGGTCAGCGCCGCTTTCTCTTCATGATGCGTAAGCGCATGAAATTTCCCGTGAATCGATTGCAAATACGCGCGTGGCCCATGCAACTGGAAATTCGCACTTTCGCCTTTGTCGAGCACGATATGGTGCAGCCACACTTGCTGGCGTAATTGCAGGCTTCCCATCGCACCCTCTGGCGAGGCGATTAATTGCTGCTTGCCCATATTAAGCGCCAGCTTTTGAATCAGCGGATTCTCTCGCTGCGGGCAGGCGTCCAGCCAAAGCTGCATTCGCGTTAACGGTTTGTCTTTGCTGAGATTGTGTTCGCTATAGCTGACACCCGGCTGGGTAGAGAGCAGCAACGCCTCTCCGGCGCTGGCCTGAACATGATTGCCTTCGCTATCGCGATACTCTGCTTCTCCATCCAGAATCACATTTAAAATATCGACTTTGGGATAGGTTCGCGGCTGAAAGGCGGCACCTGGGGCCAGCACTTCCTGGTTAAGCACACGCAGGGAGGCATAGCCTAACAATTTCGGGTCGAAGTAGTGTCCAAAGGAAAAAGTATACCGGGCCTGCAACCATCCGTAGTCTGCTTGTCCACACTGCCTGGCAGTTCGGGTAGTAATCATAATTCTTGACCTCTCTTTACTTCCTTTTATGGTAAGGGGCTGGACGCTACATTGTTAGCCAGATATTCTGCCCGGTATGTTCAAATTTCCTGAATGAGAACGAAATGGCCAAAGAAAGGGCATTAACGCTGGAAGCACTACGGGTTATGGATGCGATCGATCGCCGGGGCAGTTTTGCGGCGGCGGCGGATGAGCTGGGACGCGTGCCTTCCGCACTTAGCTACACCATGCAAAAACTGGAAGAAGAGCTGGATGTGGTGCTGTTTGACCGCTCGGGCCATCGTACCAAATTCACCAATGTCGGGAGGATGTTGCTGGAGCGAGGGCGCGTTTTGCTGGAAGCCGCAGATAAACTGACTACTGATGCGGAAGCTCTCGCGCGCGGTTGGGAAACGCATCTCACCATTGTGACCGAAGCGCTGGTACCGACACCTGCCTTTTTCCCGTTAATCGACAAACTGGCGGCAAAAGCCAATACCCAACTGGCAATCATCACAGAAGTGCTGGCGGGGGCGTGGGAACGGCTGGAGCAGGGGCGGGCGGATATTGTTATCGCGCCGGATATGCATTTTCGTTCCTCGTCGGAGATCAACTCGCGCAAGCTCTATACGTTAATGAACGTCTACGTTGCCGCGCCTGATCACCCGATTCATCAGGAGCCGGAACCGTTATCTGAAGTGACGCGTGTGAAATATCGTGGAATTGCGGTGGCGGATACCGCTCGTGAGCGCCCGGTGTTGACCGTACAGCTGCTGGACAAACAGCCGCGCTTAACGGTGAGCACGATTGAAGATAAACGTCAGGCATTACTGGCGGGGCTTGGCGTGGCGACGATGCCGTATCCTATGGTCACCTAAAATCAATTGAATGACATTGATAATAGCGCCGACGATGGCGTTAATCAGAGTAAACATCCAGTACTCTTTACGACGTGCGCGACCAGAGAAACCAACATAATTTTTTAATACGGACAAATACCACTGCATAAAAACATCCCTTTAATTAAAAGTGATGAAAGTCTATTCCGGGTATTGTGTAAATGCTATTCGTATCTTTCTTTTTCGGATGTTATAAAGGTTTTGATATTTAAGATAAATACATGGTTATTTTTTATAGGTAATTTATATAACGACATTGAAATATTTTAAATAAACATTAGTAAATTATTCATTCATTAACATGATGATAAAAGCCGGATGAGTCAGACATCCGGCGAGCAGATTTGTTTTAAGGTTCCAGTTTTGGATCTGGTCCAAAGCGGTTCTCGCCTGGCGTACCCGCCTGGCAGTTAAAGACGATGATAATAAGCCAGCCGATAAACGGGATTAAGAATAGCAGTGCCCACCACGCCGAGCGGTCGGTGTCGTGCAGGCGGCGGAACTGAACTGCCCACCACGGTAAAAACACCAGAATACCGTAGATTGTCGTCAGGATGCCTTCGCCACCAGCGCGTTGCCAGCCTAACATTTTATCCAGCAGCCCCAGCACGAACGTAAAGATGATGTTGACCAGAATAAACATCCAGTACTCTTTGCGCCGCGCACGACCCCGGAAACCGACATAATTTTTTAGTACTTTCAGATACCAGTCCATTTTTGCCTCAATTTTGCTCAATCACTTGTTTTTAAAGCAGCAAATTAAGAATAGACGTGAATGAAATGGCAGTAAATATTCGTTCAAGGAATTAATAAAGGGCTATGAAGGCGTGCTAAGACTGATGACAAGCGCAAAATCGCCAGATGCGCTACGCTTATCTGGCCTGCGCGGTCATTGCAACATATTGAATATAAATGTTTTGTAGGTTTGATAAGGCGTTCACGCCGCATCCGACATGAACAACATGCACTTAGCTAATTATCAGAGGCACCTCGTAAGGTGCCTTTTTTTAACCGAAGCGAACATCTCGTCCATGCGGTTCATCGAGATCCTGCCACGGACCAATTGAAATAATCCCCGTAGGGTTGATGGTCTTATGGCTGCGGAAGTAATGATTACGGATGTGATCGAAATTGACTGTTTCGGCAATTCCCGGCATCTGGTAGATATCGCGCAGGAAGCCATACAGATTAAGGTAATCGCTGATGCGGTGCTTATCACACTTGAAGTGGGTCACATACACTGGATCAAAACGGACCAGCGTGGTCCACAGGCGAATATCGGCTTCGGTTAGCTGGTTGCCGGTCAGGTAACGATGCTGACCTAAAATCTGTTCCAGTCGCGCCAGCGATTCAAACACTTTCTCCACCGCTTCGTCGTAGGCTTGCTGGCTGGTGGCAAAACCAGCTTTATACACGCCGTTGTTAACGGTGTCATAAATCCAGCCGTTAAGTTCGTCAATTTTCGTTTGCAGGGCTGGTGGGTAGTAATCACCCGCTTTCGCGCCCAGCGCATCAAACGCGGTATTAAACATGCGGATGATTTCTGCTGATTCGTTGCTGACGATGGTGTGGTTCTTTTTGTCCCACAGCACGGGAACAGTAACTCGTCCGCTGTAGTGGGGATCGGCGTGGAGATAAAGCTGATACAAAAATTCATGTTGATAGAGCGTGTCTCCGGTTGCTCCCGGAAAACTGTCATCAAAGGTCCAGCCGTTTTCCAGCATCAGCGGGTTCACTACGGAAACGGAAATAAACGGTTCCAGTCCTTTGAGTTTGCGCATGATCAGCGTGCGGTGCGCCCACGGGCAGGCGAGTGAAACATAGAGATGATAACGATCTTTCTCTGCGATAAAACCGCCTGTGCCAGTGGGGCCAGGAGCGCCATCGGCAGTGAGCCAGTTACGAAATGCGGAAGCTGAACGTTGAAATTTACCGCCGGTAGATTTGGTATCGTACCAGGTGTCATGCCAGACGCCGTCAATCAGTTGACCCATTTTTCTCTCCTCCAATAGCAAAAACGAGGAGCTTCCTCCTCGTTTTTTATCGTTAAGTATAGCGCGTGCTTACCACTTTTTATTCAGCAGGCGGTCGATGCTATACGCGCCCGGACCGGTAATTGCCAGCAGCAGGAATCCGCCAGAAATTGTCAGGTTTTTCATGAACATCAGCGAGTTGACGCCTTCAGCAAAGTTGCTGTGAAATAAAAATGCCGTCAGCAGCGTAAAGCCCGCAGTAAACAGGGCAGTGGTGCGAGTCAGGAAACCGAACAGGATTGCCAGACCACCACCGAACTCAAGCAGAATCACCAGCGGCAGCATAAAACCCGGGACGCCCATTGCTTCCATATATTGTTGGGTACCCGCGTAGCCAGTAATTTTTCCCCAGCCAGCGGTAATAAACAGAATCGGCATTAAAATGCGTGCTACCAGTACACCAACATCTTCTAATTTTTTCATCATACTCTCCACTGCGCCACTCAGGCTGCTGATTGTTTTTTTGTGCAAGGGCGCGGTATTAGCGTCGTTGCTGTCGATGGAGAGAATCATAAACGTGGTGAATGATGATTGTTAGCAAGGAAAACTGTCAAAAATCTTCAAAAAATTTGATGGGTAAGGCCGGAATGGCTCCGGCCAGAGGGAAGTTAACCGCGAAGCTGTTGCTGCTTGAGGGTCGTTTTAACCAGACGCCAGGCGCTCCATACGCCAAAACCGCGTCTGGCCCAGCGGACCAGCATATTAGGATGGCGAATCGTCCAGATCGCCATCACGCTACTGCCAACCAGCGCCCAGGAGCGCAGACTTAGCAGCATATTCCAGCGACGATCGTAAGCGCCTGTTGCCTCCAGCCATTCACGACGACTGGCAGAAAGATCCAGCCGTTGTTGCTGGATCTGGCTAAGCAGTTGCGCCTTACGTCGTTCACGTTCGACTTTACTGCTCACGGGACTCCTCCTCGAGCAGCTGCCGATCGTTTGCCAGCTCATGGCGTGTATGGCGCAGCAAGGTGGATTTACGCGATTTACGTAACGTCCAGATACCGCCAATCAGTGCCAGTAGCAGCAACACCACGGTGGTGGCAATCATCGCATTCAGGCGATATTGCGGATCAACCGCCCAAATAATTAGCACCATCAGGCTCATAAGACCAAATGCAGCGAAAAGCATCGTCAGGCCCAGCATCAGTAAAAGTTGAAAGAGATTAGCTTTTTCCTCTTCCAGCTCAACCACCGCCAGCCGCAGACGTGTTTCCACCATTTCAACCATGATGGAAACAATTCGCTGCCCGATGCCCAGAACGCTTTTACCGGGCCCTTGCGCGTGATGAGTGTCCGCCATAATTAACGACGCGACAGCAGAACGCCGAGCACTACACCGATTGCAGCGCCAATGCCCACGCCCGTCCATGGATTTTCACGCACATACTCATCGGCACGCGCCGCCGCGACACGGGTTTGTTTGGCGATGGCATCACCGGTTTCACCCAGGCGATAACGGCTCTGTTTCAGTGCCTGCTCCGCTTTGCTACGAATCTTACTCAACTCTTCTTTCGACTTCTCGCCAGATGAGCTAAGCACCTCTTCCAGCGTATCGGAAAGGGATTTCAACTCAGCACGCAGATGTTCCGTAGTGTGTTCTTTCGACATAGTTTTCTCCAGGTGAGTAAGTAGTGACTATTGTGAGTTAGTAGTCGCGCGCTTCCAGCTTTTTCAGCTCTTCCTGCGCTTCTGCCAGTTTCCGTTCGCGTTTGGCAATCTTATCGGCATCGCCTTTTTGCTTCGCCTCGGCTAAATCTTGCTGGCGTTCCGCCACCTCATCTTTCTGCTTTGCGATTTTCTTCTGATGATCGGCACGCAGCTGGCTATCTGAACAGTTGGCCCGGACTTCACTCAGGGCTTTATTCAGACCGTCAATACGATTCTGGTTTTGGTGTTTTTCGGCATAGCTGATCTCCTTAAGGATATTTTGCTCCTTTTCCTGACACAGGGTAGTGGCATAACTACCAGCACTAAGAGCAAAAAGAGAAACAGCTAAAGCGATGCGGTATTTCATTCTTGAACCTTCCATTGTGATTCGGACCTATTACAAAGGAACGATTGTCCAGACAACGAAGCGGTAGTGTTAACCACCGCCTCATTAATCATAGACAGTTACGGTGAAATCACCAAAGTGAGTGATCTGTTTCGGATAACAGGAAGTTATCCGAAGCGATGAGAGTTATCCCGTAGCCGGGTCAGCCACTGCATAGCCTGACTGTTATTGTCCTGCTGCGCAATGATGTAGCCTTGGGGCAATGTTCTGTCGAGGACCGCTTTTGCAGCGGCGCTCTGGTCGCTGGAGTCAAAGGTAATTAACAGAGTGTCGTTTTTGGGGGTGATACTTTTGAAAGGAATGCCATGAGCGTCAAGGTGATGCCAGATTGAAAAACCGTCTGGCATCGTTGTGCCTTGATGAACGGCACGAATCGCCAGCGTAGACTCTTGCTGGCGAACCGCGGACCAGGCCAGCAACAGCGTGCCGACCAGAAGTAAAACAGCGCCGGACCAGGCTAGCTGGCGAAGCGACATGCGAGGTATTTGCATCCCTTACCCCCGATTTCCATATTTCTTTTTCCATAACACGACCAGAGAACCTGCCAGGCCAAACACCAGCAGCACCACCGGGAGCAGCATCAGGCATGACATCAGCTGGTCCTCGTACTTTAAAAATACCGGCGTTTTGCCGAGCATGTAACCCAGAGTTGTCAGGATCAATACCCACAGCAGACCGCTCATCCAGTTGAAAAACTGAAAGCGCGCGTTATTCAGCCCTGATAACCCGGCAATCGTCGGCAGCAGTGTTCTGACAAACGCAATAAAGCGACCAATTAACAGCGCCGATAAACCGTGTTTATGAAAAAGATGGTGTGCGCGTTGATGATAATGCGCGGGTAAATGAGATAGCCAGTTTTGTACGGTGCGGGTATTGCCCAGCCATCGCCCCTGAATATAGCTGACCCAGCAGCCGAGGCTGGCGGCAACGGTCAGCAGCAGAATCGTTTGCGGATAGCCCATCGCGCCTTTCGCAATCAACACGCCGACCAATACCAGTAAACTGTCGCCCGGTAAAAAGGCCGCCGGAAGCAAGCCGTTTTCAAGGAACAAAATTACAAACAAGACAAAATACAACATGCCAATCATCGATGGATTGGCCAGGGTTTCAAAATCCTGCGCCCACAGGGCTTGCAGCAATTGGGTCAAAAGTTCCATTCATTATTCCTGGTGAATCGGTTAACGCCACGCTGGTTTTAAAAGATGCACTACCGCAATGTTATTGCTGTTTTGGTATGTTCTGCGGGTTTGATACATCAACACAGCCTGAACTATTCCCTGTTAAATCGTGAGATAAGAAAGCATTCAAAAACATAAATTCAAATTGAATCTAATTGTAACAAAGGTCAACGTTGTTCGTTATCAAAATTACATGTCCGTGGAGTCTGATTTTGCTGAATGCAGGGGAGGGTGGCGAGAGGATTTACACAGGCTGACACTTTATACTTTTCGCTTACCGACGAGACAAACAGGCGCATTGCAGCGCCTGTCGGACAGGAATTTCATTTACTGCCGCTGGTGGCTGTATCGAGATGCACCACCGGGTTTTCGGCGAATAGATAGCGGTCGGCATTGAACTCGAAGTCGTCGCTGGTTTCGTTGAATAACATGATCTTGGTGTTTTCCAGGTGCTGCCACATTGCCAGCTTAGCAGCATGAGGATCTTTGCGAATCAGCGCCTTGAGGATTTGATCGTGGTCATCACACCAGTTATCGACGGTACGGGAATCAATGTGTTCGTGCAGTTTTTTCCAGTACGGGTTATGGCTACG
>PPYF01000243.1_pt1 | contig 19828 bp, 31 predicted proteins | sample 1559871 | NCBI WGS metagenome assembly PPYF01 (sample SAMN08240021, study PRJNA423297) | Human gut metagenome, whole genome shotgun sequencing project. | reverse complement strand
ATCATCTACAAACTATCTTAATGTTATGTATGTCATATCACTTATCTATTGCTTCTATTACTCTAACATCTGAAGTCTTTATAATATCATTAGTATTTACTATCTAATACTTATACATATCAACTTTCTTAAAATCAAGAGTAAATAGACGTTTAATAAAGCTTTTCTTATTCTTATACTATCTATGTTTGTAAACATACAGGAACTATTGATTCTTAATATCTAAGTTAACACTTACTGTATCTTTACCTATAGTATAGTTTACTTTTGTTAGAGGATTTATTTGTATAGTATCTTTATATACTGTATCTCTTTGGATAGTTTTAATTATATCCTACCCCCTTACCCCCTTACTTGCTGTAACGTATATAGTCTACGTTTGAGTTGCGGTTGTTTTTATAACCTTAGGTTTAAGTTTTAACTACTCTCTTACACTATCTATCTTTTGTATAAGACTATCATTAATATTTCGCAGCTAAGACATGTCAAGCTTTAAAACATTATTAGCCTACTAGGAACCGTTTAAGATACCCTAATAGGCATCAATGTTATTCTGAGCCATTTCTAAGCTCTTAGAGAGCCTTTTATTCTGTTTGTATATATTTATACTAAACACAACTAAAAGGCCCACCAAGAGGCTTAAAAGTGCCTTAAACGCGATCTTTTTGTGGCTCATGAGCCAACTTAATATCATCGCACTATTCATCTGTTGCCAAATTATTATTTGTTAATATTGATCGTATTTCGCCGAACTTTGAGTTCATGTATGCAGACACACCGAATATACTTCCAGCATAAACGAATGTTTGCGCAATATACCATAAAATACTATCCTCAATATTGTGCTTATTGAGGAAGAACGATAAAAATGCCAGCAAAATACCACTTAATACTGAAACGCTGGCCGTAATATACTGTACTACATCTTTATTATGTCTTGTCATTTTATTTCTATCTCCACTTTTCCTTTTTGACAAGCATTTTTTATAATCGGGTATAACTTATTAACGAACTCTTTTGAGTTTATAACTTTTCCTGTAACCTTATTCTACCCTAAGAGAATACACCCATCAGTATCTTCATGTGAGTTACCAGCATGAATCAATACTCCAGCAAATGATTTAACATTTAAAAGCCTTGGAGTGTATCTTTTGAATCTTGGGGAATAAGCCCACACAACCTCATACTTACCGTATGGAATTGCGGTTCTTCCATGCACTTTAGTTTCTCCGTTATCAAAAATACCGTTTTTGTTAATATCTCTTACCTTATCTTCTAATGTATCACAAAAGTATACACCATCTACATATAGTTTACCTATTGTGTAGGTATCGCGTAAAGCAATACGAGTTAATTCGAGTTTCATAGTTTTATAAATTAACCTGAATAACCAGGACTATTTACGTCATCAATATCCCAATTAGTTTCATATCGTCCATCAAACTAATTAATTACGAAATAACCATCTTTGTCTACAGTAAAAGAATAAATTCCATTACTATTTGGACCACATTGACTTGTAACGTCATTTCCATTTAATTTTATAACTATAGAACTTAGTGAATTTGAATCTTTTTTTATTACACTATAAATACTATCGTTCTAAAATAATTTAACATCTTTTACTATGCTTTCGTAACTAATATTATCTGATTTTCTTGATTTGTCAACTTCTACCACTTTATGATAACCATTTGGTGCGTTACGTTTATACTTAGCTAAAACTTTTTTACTCTCAAATTTATATCCATCGTATTCTACAGTTTCTCCAAGCTAAAGATCTTCTTCATTGTTTTTGTATTCATCAACAATCTCAAACTAAACGCCTTTATTAATTGTGAAAGTTCTAAGATTATTTGATCCCCATCCAGGTTCGTATACTGTAATAACAATCAATACAATATGCTCACCAAAGTTTCTCTAATCTGTAGCTGGGAAGTACATCTCAATCTGCTTAGAACCACTTATAACTCTTGATGGTGCAAGATATTTATCTGGAACAATCTTAAACTGCTTTGATCTTACACCAAAGCCATTGTATGCTGGGAAATATCTGTAATCATCAATTGGTCCAAACATACCTGATGTATACACCTCTTGATTATATGGAAGCCAGTTATACATATGACATCTTGTATATACTAAATCATAATCAGTTGGACTATAATACTAAGGATAACCATAATTATCTAAGTCTATATACTGGATGTCTTCTTTTCTAATAACATAACATCTAAGCTACTTAATAGATGTAGCATCATAATCAGATAACTCATCTAATGTAAACTATAGACGTATGTCAGTTCCCATTATTACTTGTTTCATATTTATATAAAATAAAAAAGCTGAGATCGGGCTGTATGCCCAACCCCAGCTTAGTTGTTTTTTAATATTATTTATTATGCCAAGAATGGAGTAAGAGCTGTCTTAAGAGCTGCGCCCTGACCATTCTTAGGATAAATCTCAATTGACTGCTTTGTAAGTCTATGGAGATCGTCAGCTGTACGATACATGTTCTCGAACAAGATTGTAACTGCATCATACTTGCCATCAAGCTTAGTATCCATCTTAGGAAGACCAACCTCACGGTACTCTTCAAAGCCACGATTTACAATACCATTGTAACCCATAGCAGCCTCTTCGCGGTCGCGAACATACTTAGGAGAAGCAGTGTAAACTTCACCTGGAGTCTTCTTAACTACGATACCTGGCAATGGGAACTTATGGCTATAACCAATATTTACAATACCAGCCTCATCGTGGAATGAAATCCATGTAGAAACTGCAAAACGTACAGTAGCTGCAGGACTCAATGCTGGAACTGAATCGTCATCATCGTAAGGAAGAGCCTCAAGTGTAAGCTTACCAGCAGCAGCTGCTACGCTAACTCTTGCTCTCTTATAATCTTTCTTAATAAGAGCTGCAATGCCTTCAGCTACCTCTACTGGAGTATCATTTACATTAGTTACATACTCATAAGACTCAGTCCACTTGCGGAAACGTGTATTCATATCCTTATAAATAATACGGAATACAATACTGTGACCACCAGCTGCAATCTTAGTCTTAACTGGATCTTTAATGCCAGTAAAGTCAACTTCAATATTCTCTGGAGTATCTTTCTTATAGTCAGTAAACTGAGCACTCTTAATAGCGCTCTTTTGAATTGGATTAGACCAGTCGATTACTGGAGTGTACTTAACACTACCATCACGACCAATTACTGTAGATACAGCGCTTGTAATCTTACCAATCTTGATAGCTGTAGCTGTTGCTAGATTTGAATCTACAGCAGTAGCAGGCTTAGCCATATCAACAATTACAATCTTACCAACATTCTCAATTTCTGACTTCTTATCTTTTGCGAGAGCACTGATCTCGCCTGTGTACAATACTGCGTCTTCGTTACTTACAAAAACGTCATTTACATATGTAATCATATCTTTATATTTTATTAATTTTTTCTACTCACCTCACACGCTAATTTAATAGCAAAGGCTTTCCACGTTAAAATTATTCTTGTGTCATAACCTCCTGAGTTATACTCTTATAGCGAGGATTACCAGTATTTTCAAGGTACATCTATGCAGCTATTTTAATAATCTCCGGAATTGTTATGTTATCAAAATCCGTATATTCTTCAAACGGAGTTGATAATGTTATTTTGTTAGGAGTACGTAAATAACCTAATACATACTCTTTTATCTTGTAGTTCTTATCTGTAAGTAGATAACAACCTTTATCTGTGCAGACTCTTAAAGGTCTTGCTTCGCCATACTTATAATGAAAATCAGTAAGGCTATTTGTAACCCTATACATAAAACTATCAGAAGTACATTCAAATATACTTGTACTATAAGGATTCTCTCCTTTATTATTAGTTATGATAGCATCTTCATTTAATGAAAATAGAAAATCATCTGGATAGTTTTCAACGATATATTTATCGTACTTCGGGTTATTATCATCTATACTAAACTGTGTGTATTTTGTAGTTTTGTATAGATTAATCAAATCATTCCTACGTTTCTCATTTTGTTCATATGACGTTCTATGAACTTGATCTGTGTTAAATCTTAATTTAACAAACTTATCTACAGCCTAATTTAGCCAAAACAAAGAATCAGATGTAAGAGGTTTTTCAACTTGATTAACAACACCTATCTCTGTTTCAAAGGCTTCAAGTATATCTATATATTTCATTGATCATCCTCCTACTACTATTGCTTTGCATTATTCTATTGATCTTGTAACTAAGCTCTGGCTTTTCTCTTTAAACTTTCTAATGTTACACCAAACTTATAACTATAAATATATAAATCAACAGCACCTTTTACTATATCCAAAAAACAAGATGATGATAATTTACATTCGTATCCATTATATAGAGTTGTAAACTAGTCTAACTTCTTATAATAAATAACAGTTACATCTTTTATATTTGTATACTTATCTTTTATTATAGATAAAAAAGTACTATTTGTATCCTTACCATATTCAAAAAGAACTAATGGATTCCTTAAAATAAAACCATCATTGAAATCATTGTTAATCTTTTCAGAATCTTTATACTCAGAAAATACATTATTCTCAATAGTTACTGTTTTTAAATCCTATTCACCTCCAGTAAAATTCTAACCATTTTCTCTAAATTTATATGTAGAATAGCAGTTAGAATAACTTCTTATATACATATAATAGTCTTCTGGTAATTTAAATGTATTAGTATTTATTTGACGTGAAGCGTAATTGCCAATTTCTTTATTAATAGTTTCTTCTTTTATAAGGTTTTTTATTTTATCTTGTAATAAAGATATAACGTCTCTATCTTTAGTAATTATAAGCTGTTTTATAATATCATCAAAATACTACTTTGCATATTCATTAAGAAATGCGTAAATAGTTTCCGTATCTGGCTTATTTTCAACCTCAAATGAAGGATCTATTTCAATAAGCCTTCGCTCAAATTCAATTCCGAGCTAAATCGTTTCTCGATATGTCATGATTCCAATCCTCTCAATTGCGCTTTAGTTTGCATCCTTGGAGACTCAATTATCTCTGTACTCATAACTAAAGCAAGGTTAATTAATTCTTCAGCCATGCTATCGGATAATTCAAACATTATATTAGTTTGCTAAGACAGTTTATTATTTTTATCAGCAAATTTCTATGGATATTTTATATATGTATATATAAAATCTATAGAATTACCCATATTAATAACAGTGTCAACAAACAAACTTCTTATCAATATTACTTTATTACCCTATACACAATATATTGCACTTTTTGACCATGGATTATTATTTATAGTAGATGTAAATTTATACATATATTTAGACTGTATTTGTTTTGCAGATTCAAATTTTCTTCCACGTTCTGAAAGAACAGCATGTATTATATACATCACTTCATTTTTATCAAACTCACTGCTTATAAAATTAAGATTAGTTTTATGGATGTTAGTAAAATGAATAACTCCTTCAGTTACTAAAGGCTGTAAATCTTCGACTGCTTTTTCATCACCCTCAAACGGCACTCGCCTCATATTGTTTCCTGTAAATTTTTGAGCTATTAGAGCTAGGTAGGCCTTGTCCAGTAATGTAGCAATCTCGTATTCAGTTAACGACGGATATGACGTGGTGACATTCTCCTTGTCATATTCGATCATAAACTTTTCGTATATATCTGCGTGCGTCATACGTCGTTTAATTTTTATTACTTATTGTTTGTTTCGTTTATAATAACAAGCTTAAGATCTTGGTTCTTCTTATTATCTAAGTAAGCAATAGCATCTGCTAATGATGTAGCAATCAAGTCTGTACCATAATAGTAATTAGTCTTATCCTTACGAATAACACCCTTAGCTACAGCTTCTTCAATAATAAACTCTGTGTCTTTTGATTTATTGTCAACCCACTTGTCAAAGAACTTCTTAGGGTTCTTATCAACCATTGTAAACAGTGTAGACTCTACAAGTTCGTTAGAAAGATCATCTGACTTAACACCAAACAATCTAAGACACTTACGCATATTATCAAGTGATAACTTATCAAATTCACGAATAGCATCTCTACGTAACTTATTAAGCTTATTCTGCTCAACAGCCTCAGCCTGACGGTTAATCAAGATATAATCTTTGCCAGCATCAAGCTTATCAAGTGATGTAGCAACTCTCTTATGACCCTCAAGGAACTTAATAATCATAGCCTGACGAGGAATAGAGTCGTCTAACAATAATGGCTTAGCGCCAATCTTTACACAGAATGTAGTCCAGAAATCACTATTACGTGATAAATGACCTTCATCGTAACCTAAAGCTTTTTCAAAATTCTTTTCGTCTTCTGGAGTAAGTCCAGTGTATATCGAGCCAGACCTTGTAAAATAAGGGGCGATATAATCAAAACATCTGCTGTACTTAAGCAAGCCAGCCCATGGATTCTTTTTCTTAATTCTTAATTCAACTACCATAATATATTTAATTAGTTCTCCATATATGATATATGTTAGGGCATAACTCAATTAAGCGATACACCCTAATATATATTATATAGATTCATTTATTTTAATTACGCCTGCTTGTACTCTGAATCATCAGCATCGCAGTAAAGTACACCACATGCAAGTGGATTACGTACCATAATACCCTCTTCACCGAGGAAGTGTACCTGATAACCATCACGGCTATTAGAACGGAGGGTGTTAATTGAGTTACCGTAACCAGATGGAAGTACAGAACCACCAGTACACCACTGTACGAACTCACGACCCTTACGACAAACCTTAACGATGTTTGCCTGACCGTCGCGCATACCGAGGTCGAGGAACAAGAATGTGTAAGACATCAATGGCTTACCTGACAGTGGGTGGAGCTGACGGAACATCTCCATATTGTCAAAGAGAGCACACTTCTTAAGAGTAAGCTCAATACCATTAGTCATCTTGTAAGTTGTGAACTGACCACCGAGAGTTAACTCCTGACCATTACCAGTGATAAACTTAGTGTCAATCAACTGCATGTTAGCTACCTTCTCCTTCAAGAGACGGTCGAACTCACGCATACCCATCTCACCAGTCAAAGCAACAAACTTACGCTCGTTTGTACCAAGCATGTTGTAGCAAAGATCAAAGAGATAATCTTCAAGCAACTCAGTTGTAAGAGTTGTGTAGTAACGTGTGTTAGCTGGGCTAATCTGCTCGAACAAACCTGCACTGATTGCAACAGGACGTCCGTTTGTACCCTTATTAGAGTATGTACCGTCAGCGTTACGGTTAGACTTAGCAAAGAGCAACTGATACTCCTCACGCTTCTTCCACTCACGAAGAGCCAACCAATACTGGTAGTCAGACCAGAGATAAGACTTCTTACCTGTCTCAGGATCTGTTAACGCAATAGCCAATACTGTAGAATAAGCATCACCAGTAATATCGTAAGAAAGACGCATTGTCATCAAGTTGTTCTTCATCTTGAATGGAGTCTGATAGTTCAGGATATCTGCCTCATCTGAATACTCTTCGTATGCAGAACCGATACGGCTTACCTGACGACCTGGGAGAAGATACTCACCTGGAATATATGCACCAGAACCTGCATCTGCTACGTAGCACTCATAAACCCAAGCACTACCATCCTGATAAGGAGTACCAGAAACACGAACCTGGAAACGATAGTTGTCAAATGACAAGATTGCACCAGGACCAAAGTAACGCTCTTCAAGACCGAGGTAGATTGGAGAGTTACCAATACCAGCGGTAGTTGTAGCAGCAGCAGAAGTTGTAGTTGAATCTGTTGTTGAAATTACTTTGCCATTGTACTTAGCGTAACGAATGTTAACTGCATGATCTTGATCAATCTGTACAGCCCACTCATATTCGCGATTCTCGATAGTCATAGTCTTACCAAGACCACCTGTAATCATATCAATAGTAGTTGATACACCATCATCCTTTGTACCGAATACAAGAGACAAGATACCAGCAACCTCATGAGGCTTTGTAAGCAAAGCATTAGAAATCATGTTTTCGTCTACAAGATCAGAGAATCTCTTACCTCTGTACAACTGTAGACCATTAAGTAAAGTATTATTCATAAGTTATTATATAATTTAATTTATCTTAAAATAGACCACTTACTAATTCAGCAGCACTCTTCTGTTTCTGTTGTGTATTATATGTGCTGTGATTCTTTGAAGTGTTCCTAAGTATTTTTCTAAGTTTTTCTGCAGCGGATGTTTCACCATCCCTCTTAGCTCCAGATACTAAAGAATCACCCTTCATTGTAAAGTATGCAGATTCGATTAGGTTCTTTGAAAGGTTCTTATTGAAGTCTCTCTGATACTGTGATACACCATCTTGATCAACCTTAAAGATATACTCATATAAAGCAGCTCTATCTTCCTTTGGAATAGAAATACCTCTAATTGTACTCAGGTTATTAATATCACTCTGAACGCTCTGGAAAAACTGTCTATTATGTTCCTCCTGCTGTTTAGCGTATTCCTCTTGCTGCTTACGATTCTCTTCAATCTCATTCTCACGAATAACCTTTAATCGCTCAAGTGCATCTTCAGATTCATCATAAAGCATATCAGCATCTTCGTATCTACTAATCTTATTATTAATCTGCTCATCAGAATAACCATTATATTTAAGCAATTCTCTAATTACAGTCTTTTGATTATCCTCGTTCTCAAGATCTAAGTTTTCAAAAGATAATGTGTCCTGTTGCTTCTGATAAAAGTCCTCAAACTTACCGCCATTCTTAACATATTCGTCAAGCTGAGCAATACGTTCATCGGCATACTGTGGAACAGAGTTGTGTTCTACAACCTTACCAAGATACTGAGTAAACTCTTCAACAGTAACAGGCTTATCTTCTTCTTTAAAATCCGCCATATTCCACCCTAAAGATTCGCCAACGGCATCAAATAGAGCAGAAACCTACTAAGCTTCTGTTACATCTTCAGCAGAAGGATCAGTATCACTGCTATCATTATCATTAGCAGTGTTATCATTATCTTGATTATCATTAGTTTCTTTCTCTTCTTTAGAGTTATTTAAAATATGTTCAGGGATTTCCGTGTTATCATTACCGACGGTTAAATCATCCCCATCTTTTACATCCTCAGAATTACCTGCCGGTTCATCTGGAGTCTTATTGTCATCTTCTACCTCAACAACACTATCTTGTCTTCCCATGTTTGTTACATCTGTGGTTTCTGAAGTTTCGCCTCCATTACCATAAATACTATCAAGCATTGTATCAAGTGCTGATGGTTTATTATCTTTGTTTTCCTTCATAATTATTAATTAATAATTAAATATTATTTTCGCATAACTGCGTATTATTTTTTATTCTTTTTCTTAAGTGCGCCAAGTCCTAAAACTGGAAGTATAACATTTCTTAAGTTCTTCATTGATAGGTTTTCAGTTTGATCCTGTCTGTCTATATTACCATTATTTCTTTGCTATATCTCTTTTCTGCTAACACCTTTATGTATATACTAAACGTCTTCTACATCAACAACTTTCTAACCTCTTTTTCCAAGTAAGTATCCTTCTGATGCTATTTTACTTTTAGCAGACCTCTTGCCATTATTTAAGAAAAGATCATGCTCTCCAAATCCATCCATCTAATATCTTGGGATTGCGCCATATTCGTCCATAATCTATTTTAGAACAGTAGGGTTTTTAGAAAATCTTCTAAATTCTCTAGATACCTTATATTTAGTTTTTAACGTTCCAAGTTTTTCATTAATTATAGAATCAAACATCTTCTTACTTGATATAAGCTATTTGTACTTATCAAGATCCTTTTTACGTATAGCATCTTTTATTGCATATCCAAATTTTCTTGTACTGTTATCTTTGCTAGAAACAAGCTAACTTAATATATTTCTAGTAAAATCACCTCCAAAAGAACCTCTACCCTTAATAAGTGATTCAAAATTCTCTTCAACCAATTCATTACTACTAAGCCTATTTATATAATTAATCTGATGTGCTAATTCGCGTCTTTCTGGAAATTTTTGTATCGTTAAACCATTATCGTTATAAAACTTGTCACTTAAGATTCTAAAGTTTATATCTTTTTCTTTTAATAAATTATCAGCATCAATTAATGATTTAACCTAATCGTAATGATCTTTATTAAAATAACCAAGATCTGGATTTATATAAAAATTAAGATCCTATACATCCTTTTCAACTAATGGAATTCCAGCCTCTTTTGCCTTTTGTTTAACAATAGAACCTAAGCTTTTACCAGTCTAAAGTCTAAACGGATCATAATACATATTTTTTGTACCAATAGAACCTATAAAGCGTGGGTTGACATATTCATTATCATATGTATCAAAATCAGAAAGTGCTAATCTTTTTATCAAGTTAGGTTCATCTCTATGACCAGTTGGAATTTGTAATGTAAATATTGCCGAATCATCTGGATCTCCTTTTCTTGGAGCAGAGAAATTATCTGCTATATTTTTAGATGATGATATATATAACCCATCGTTATCCATATGGAAAGCTCCGTTTTCTGAGGCTCCACTACTTTCATACAATCCAACTCTACCTCCACCAGTCATAACTGGTGGTACGTGTGTTGCAGCATATTCAAGTCTTGATTTTGCAGAATTGTCACCATACTTACTAATAACGTAATCGTCTAAGTCTCTCTAATCGCTAAGTTCAACTCTATGATTTCCTTTATAATCTACTACTCCTCTAAGGAATCTTGATATCTAATTAATCCTGTCATCTAACATCTTTGAAGCAGTATCATAGTTAGAATCCAACGGTATAGACTCCATACCATTTGTTCTTAAATATGGATTAATATGATCTCTAAGTTGTTGTCTCAATGGTATATCATCACTAACATTTAATGGCTTTATACCATCTTTTGAAGGATAATGTAGATACGGATACCTATACATAGTGTTATTATAATCATTTAAACCAGCCTAACTTGTTAAATACACCCCTCTTTCTAAAGGTGATTTATTTATAATACCACCTTTTTCTGTTTCGTATGCAGCATTAATAACGTCGTCGTCAAATTCGTTTCCAAATATGTTTTTAAAATCGTTTTTTCTCAATAGCATATTTGGTCTACTATAATCTTTTGCACCAATTAGTTTGTTTAACAAAGAAGCTTCTACAAATTGTTTTCTTGTAGAGCCATCTGGAATTGGAAACTCTTTAGCAGCTGTATACTAATTTACTAAATCTCTAGCAAACTTTATTCCATCTACATTATCTTTTAATGAAATACCATTATCTTTTAACTTTCTATTTAATCTAGCTGCAGCTCTCTTATTTATACTTCCATCTTTGTTAATAAGATCGAAATCACCATTAAAAGCCTAAACCTATCTATCAGTTATTGGTCTTGATATTTTTGGAACTTGTGTGTAATTTGTATTAAACTTCCCATCTGATCCAGAATAATTAGGCATATTTAATATAGTATCATCTAATATATCTTTACTTTCTGTACTATACTGTTTAGAAGCATCATTGATAAGCTCATTAGGTAAAGTTGTGTTATCAATATTCTACATGAGTTTATTACCAACTTTGTTTAAGTTGATCTTATTCTATACATACTTTCCAGTATAATTAGATGCAGCTTTACCAAGATTATAAATATCTTTAATCTATTGTATTGGATTTCCAGAGATATTAAGTTTAGCGCCACCCATACCTAACCAGGCTCCTGGGTTTGTAAACTCAGTAAGATATTCTGATGGTCTATATCCTGTACTATTCTATATAGCGTCAGACATAGCTGTAGACCAATCTTTATGCATAACAGCATTACTTGCTGTATTTACTGCCTAAGCACCTAACGAACTTGCAGCAATACCCTAAGTAATTGGACTTGACCAGAATGTACCACCTGGAGCTAATGTTGCTGGAGCGGCTTGTGCAGCTATTGGAGCAAGGCCTAAACCTAATGTACCAAGCATAACCTTATCTATATCACCAGTCTTAGCTTTAGCCTAATCTTTAGCATATGTAGGAGAGCTTGTGTTCTACAACATTCTTTGTTGTACATTAGAAGTATCTATTCCTTTTGGTTTAGATGTATTCTTCTATAATCTTGGAGCGGTAACTAAAACATCATCAAGTATAAATGGTGATTCGTACTATCCAACATCAGTTGTAGCTTGTGTTATATCAGATAAACCTTTATTCTTACCATTAGATACAACTGCATATATTTTATTACCTCTCCTCTATACGGTATCCCAATCAATATTATAATTATTTCCAGATTGATCTTGACCTACAAATCCAGCGTCCTTAGCACCTTTTGCAAAGTATCTTAAAGATTCATCATCCTTACCTCCTTTATAACCTGGAAGATTAACCATTGGCTAATCATTCAATACAGCACCCATAGTCTATTCTATAGGAGGAAGATCTATTGAGTGCTCAAATATAAAAAGGCTACCCTATTGCTATGGTACTTCAACCTATGGTTGTGGACCTCTACCAACAGGAGGCAATACAGGCTATTTAAATGCGTTCTAAGCGCTTTCTTCTATAGCCTAAGCTGTTTCCTAAGGTATAAATGTTTTAGGATGCTACACGGCCATTAAAGCAGGTTTCTGTTGAATTATAGGCTAACCATAGTGAACTGCTGCTGCTTTTCTAACAGATTGCATACCAATAAGATTCTTTGTATACTAATCAAGAGGAGCTTCAAAATAACCTATACGTTTAAGCTCTTTTGCGTAATCAGCTACAGTATCAGCATTTAAAGCTTTCTTATATTTGCCAGCCATATCGTTTAGATAAGCGTCTATAAAAGCAGCATCATTTTTGTATACGTTATAATCTTTACCATTATAGCCATATCCTCCGTAGTTATGAGCTCTCAATGCTAAAGGACTTGTTCCATAAGTGCTCTCGAAAGCCAACTGGCTCATTACATTGTCATATGTAGACCTCTTTGTATAACCTCTCTTAATAAGACCATTATAAACAAGAGGTCCAAGCTTATTAGCAAAAGCCTAAAACTTGTTAGGCTATTTGCTACTTGGTTGTTTAATTGGTTTCATAAGCATTAATTCTCACCAGTTACTCTATTCTTTAAAGCTGTAGAAGCTTTAATCTTCTCTCTCTAAAGCGCAGCATCATCTTTCTGCTTCTGTAAAGCCATTTCGTGGTCCATACGCTTCTTTTCTAAGCTTATCTTAGCATCTTCTATCTCACGCTTCTAACGCGCCTCATAACGCTTTAAATAAGCCTCCTGATCAATCTTACGTTGCTCTGTAGCATCCTTTGCAATCTCCATAGGATCAGGTATACCATTCATGTTAGCATCCTTATCCTCAGTACCACGATATGCACTAATTTCAGCTACTGCAATCTTAGTCTGATTGTCAGCATCAATCTTATAACGCTCAAGATCCATCTTAGCTTCTTCAAGCATAAGCTCTTGCTGTTTAGCTTCATTTTGCATCTGCTGCAATTGCTGTTGCTGTTGAGCTTCAGCTTCTTGCTGTTGCTGCTGCATTTGCTCTTGACGAGTCTGCATATCCTTAAGTTTCTGCTTAAGTATATTGAAGTTATCATTTGTAAGAATCTCAGCTGCTTCAAGTAAGCTTGCACCATTCTGCATAGCTGGTTGAATAAGCTGTTGTAACTTCTGTATATTCTCTATATCTTTAGAAGTATCACTTACAAATACATCCATATCTTCATAATAGAACTTCTTAGCTATATCCAAGAATGCTCTTTCACCATTATCAAATACATATGAAAGCTTCTACTTACCAGTACCTTCCCAAGCTCCTTTTGCTGTATTAAGAAGCATAGTCATCACATGTCTCTTACACTGATTATGAACCCAGAATAAAGGCTCTGTAATATGAGATGACTGAGTTACAGATCTTTCAACATTACCAACAAGTTCAGATGTGCTAATAGCACCTTCTCTCTAAGATGTAATACCAGATATAGTACCAGCTAATAGTTCTATCTTATCCATTAGCTATATGTACTCTGATATAACCTATGACATTGTTAAGTCAAGAGAAGTAATCTGGTTGAATGTAGCAGGCTTACCACCTTCGCGACCAGGTACATTCCAACCCTCTTCGTAAGGGTTGATAAAGTTAACACCTACAGAAGATAGATAATGCATCCATCTATCAGGTGTAATATTCATAGACTTAGGAATCTAAGTAATATCCATATTAATTACCTTTCCTTTGTCTCTTGCTATTGCAAGCTCCAGCCGATACCACAGCACAATGTACATATATTGTAATGGTTTTAGTATGCTAACTAAAGACCTTGGCTTACTGTTTGTTGCGCTATAAACACAACCACAATAAGGGAGCTTTTGTGAGTTTGGATTATCAATACTTACATGCTGGTATTCAAGTGGCTGTATTCCAAAATATAAATCAGAACCAGCTCTATATCCTTCCCATACCTCTATAATCCAATCTGGCTCTATAGAAACCTCAGTTCCTACAGGTTTGTATGTTTCGTCACATATTGTAACCTAAGGTTCTCCAGCTTCATCAAGAACTGTAACATAGAAGATCTTCTTAAATGATTTCCAACACACATGCCATACATTAATAGAATGTTTATTCTAAAATGCAAAGCCATCCTTATCATATATATGCATTGTTATATGATTAAAATCATCAACTGGTCCTCTTTCTGGCATATCACCAATAGGTGTTCCTGATAAGATTTCATTAAGCCTATTAAGATCTTTCTCATCCATCTTATCATTATATCTATCGTATATCTCAGCTACTGGTAATCTCATCTTGCGAACACACCAAGAACCGTCTTCTATAAATTCCAAGTCTGGACATTTGTCATAATCAAAGTCCATAGGATTTACACGCTCTGCGTAAGGTTCTCCATTTTGAACTCCTACGTAGTATACTTCAGTACCACTAATCAAACCATCTTTCCAACCTTTTATAAACTCATTATGTAATGAAAGTCTTTCTTTAAGATATTCAAGTGTATGATAAGCGGTATTTTCTACAACATCTTTGTACTCTTTATCCATATATTTAGCTATAGCTTCTGGTGGCATAATCTCACCACTCTATAACTATTGCTAAAACTATTGCTGTTCTTCTGGACCCATCTTAGATTGTATAGCTGCCATCATATACTACATAAGCATTTCTTTCTCCTTATCTTGTAGTTCTGATACAGCTTCTTGAGACGTGCGAACAACTCTAAAGTTTAATGGTCTTTTAGTCTCCTCACCTATAAGCAAATCAATCTTAGGTCTAATAATATTAAAGTCCTAAGGGGTAGCAGGAAAACCATCATCTACCTTAAATGGATTTGTTATACGCTTAAAGTCTTTCTCGTCAAAGATACTGTTATATAAGTTGTAATAGGTCTACATCTCGCCATGCTGCGTATCACGCCTACCGCCGCCAGAAGTAACATTGCCTTCACCTATTATATAATCCACACAGTCATGCTACCACTTTTCGTCTTTCTTAGTTAGCGGGAGCTTCTGCTATGGAAATGCGGCACTATATAAATTATCTTTTACTCCTATCATTGTTAAAATGTATATACAGGTATATCGTCTTGCTGCTACTCATCATTCCACCAAGATTGGCCAAACAATGGCATTTCAAAGAGTTCAACCTATTTGTTTTCTTCTTTAGTTTTAGCTACCTTTACCTAATAGAGCTCTTCTCTATACATCATAGTCATACATAATGCTATGACTCTATCGACGTTCTTTACGCCATCATTCTCTATAAGCTCTTCTATTAGAGGTTCGCTATATATTCTTTCTATATTAGGATGTCCTGGCTCAAATTCATCCATAAGCCATTCAAGTATTAATCCTTCTCCATAAGCCCTAATAGACTTAGTCATATGACATCCTTTTCTTCTTTGTACTTTTGAATCTTTAAATACCTCGGAGATTATTTTATCTGGCTAATCTGCCAATAGATAATCACAATGTTTATTTGTGAAGTAAGGATATATACCTTTACGTTCATTCTCAAATAACAATCTTGCATTATAAAAGATTAAAAGCTTTCGTACATTTTCATAGTACTCTTCAGCAGTATCAGGTCGTCCTGAATATTCTGCTACAATAACGTCGTTCCAAGCTTCTCCAGCTTTAACACGTTTAAATATAAATGTTGATCCCAAAGAGTTTGTAAAAGACTCATCGTGGTCGTAAGGGTCACACCCTCCTATATATAATCCAAATGGAGGATCTTTAATTGGATATTCCCATATAACAACAGAGCCATGTGGTTTATCATCTTTCTTCAAATGATATGTTGTTATATCACCAGACTTCTTTTCAGTAGCTTTAACCTACCCTTCTCCATCCCAAGCTAAGTCTACTACGTGTTTCATATTTCGTAGCTTCTCGTTAGTTCTAATTCGTGTTAATTGATTCATTAACAACTACCTTGGGAAAATGTTTTTACCAAGCTCCAACACAGCTTCCTACGGCTTTAAAGGACGCTCTGATATAAATCTATCAATAGATGTCTGAGATGCACCACCATCTTTTACTTTGTTTCTCTAAGCAATAAGTTCTTCTATAGCTTTCTCTTTAATACTATTACCATACTAATCCATGAACTTCTACTTACCGTTCTCATCAGTAGATTCCATATTAGACCATGATGGAACAAAGAATCCGCATTTAGTCTACTCTTGACCATCATCCCAAATGTTCGGAAAAGCCAAACAGTTGAATGCTTCTGGCTTATAGAATAAATTCTTAAGACCATCGAAAGCACCACCTTCAGTACCACCAGTACCAAAAGCAATCAAAAGACCAAAAGCTACACCGTCGTCAGTTTCTACAGCAGGCTGTTCAACTCGCCAAGCTGTTTCAAGATTAGGGAACTTACCACCCTCTTCAAATAGTACAAGTTTACCACGAGTACCACGAAGTCTTTCAGGATCATTCTTAAGTGTGATACCTGTTATACTTGATAAGTAACCTTGCTCAGTCTATTTACCAAATTCATCAGTAATCTTAAAACCAGCAACACGTTCCATACGTGTGCTTGTAAGACGTTGTTTTGACCAAGCTGTGTTCTTATCTATAAAATCCATTATTTGCCAAGCTTTAGTAAGAAGACCATCACCAATTAAGAACTTCTATTCTGAAGCTACAGCAAAACTTTTAGATCCAGGTATTAACTCATAATTACGTACTAACATAGATGCTCCTTTAAATGAGTATCCACGCTGTCTTGACTTAAGCACAACTAAATGCTTACCTTCAGTTTCAGCTTCTTCTATGGCGTTAAAGTAATAGTAGTCATAATCCCAGAAGTTTGGGAACTCTAATATACGTTCACGTCTTGTACGTTTGTTACCATATCTATCTGTATACTCAACCTCACTAAGTTTCATAATTGGGCTATAGTTAAGATAAAAGTAATTATATCCACTTATAGCATCACCATCAGGAGCAACATATCCATATAGACATCTATTAGTTTCTTCATCCCAGTACTTTATATAATCAGTAGTTCCTGGAGGAGCTAATGTATAAGCACCGTGCTCTTTAAAGAATATAGCTGCCTATCTAAATTTATCACTATTATAAATCTTCTTATTAAAGTCAATCATAATTATTTAACTGTTTCATATAGACCGATAACACCACCACCTTTAACCTTACCAGATTCAAGCTGTTCTGCTTTAGCTTGCTTCATAGCTATATCTAATGATTTAACTACTCCGCTAACATCTTTAAGTATTCGTGTTATTTTAAGTGCTGTGTCTATATCCATACTACCTTCTGAATACTAATTCAGAGTTTCAATCAATCCCTCTGCTGCTGACTATGAAGATGAAAGCAGTCTGGTTCCAGGAGTTTGTTGAAACTCCTGAAACCTTTTTGCTAATATCATCATTTCGGCAGTAGGTTTATATTTATCATCATTGAACATATCTTTGCCTACAACAGATTGTCTTTCTTTCTCTGGATAAGCCTCGTATGGACTATTCCATTTGTATAACCAAATGATATATTCAATCTCTTTTAGCGCCTAAGATTTATCTTCAGCATTATTATAATACTCCTTAAATGGAGGTATTGCTAAATCCTAAGTACTAAGCTTTATTTTACCACCTTGTATATCAAACATTATTAAATCTTCTTAGCTAATATTTCACCTGCATGTATATTATCACTTGTAACACCAGTTACATATGGATCTAAGTTATCAAGATCTTCTTTTGTTTTAGCAGTCCATACTTCAAGTGCGCAGTTCCTTGAAACAAATAAATTTACAATATTAGCATCTGCAGTTTTAAGATTATCAATATTTACATCTACAAATAAATAAGCTTTAGATGCATCTGTGTCATTATTAAATTCTTCTATCTTGCTAATTAATGTAGTAAGATTTGTGTCTGTGATTTTAAGATTACCAAAATACACAATACCATATCTATAGCTCTAATCTTTCTGAGCCATAAGTCTTAATGTATATGGTGTTGAAGAAATAAATGTAGCATTACCTCTTAAACCATATCTATTTACAATATCAAGAAGTTTTATAGCATATGGTTTACCATTATATTTTGCATTAGTAGTATCAATTGTATTAGCCTACCACATATTACCTTGTTTTATTTCAATGTATGGATGCAAACCGCATTCTTTACATGTCTTACAGAACTCTTCAAGAGTATCAGTTTTCTCATTATTAGGACCATGGAAAGCAAGTATTTCAGCAAGTGTATGTTCTTCATACTTGCAAGAACCTTGAGTTGTAGTAATTGTTCCATTTGTCCAGCCAGTTGGTAAATATGGATCATGACTAACAATAAACTTACCATCAGTTGTCATATATGTATCAGTCTCTACATATCTCCAACCTTCTTTTGCAGCAGCTCTAAATGCAGCTAAAGAGTTAGCTCTCTCAGTTTTGTGGAAACCTTGATGAGCTATACCACGCATAACCTTATCATCGTTAGTATGATCTTTCTTAGCATCGGTTTGAGCTGTAGGTTTGAAATCTGGATTAGATGTTCTCAACATTACCTTTCCAAAAGATGGCAGTGTATTAGTCTATACACCAGGTGCATCTGCAGTAGGTGTATCTAACAAGACAACATACTTACTATCTGTAGTGACTGTATACTTCTTACCAGCAGCATTCCAATCTGCCATACCAAATCTATTGTCTGAAATCTTCCAACCAATATACATTCTAAGAGTATCTGGAATAGTGATTACATCACCCTGCTTTAAATCTGCTAAGAAATAAACACGCTTTACATTTTGACTTATAGACCACATTGATAGCGGTTTAATAGTAACATTACCATTTATAAATTCAGATGTTATATCTACGTCCCAAGGACCATTACTATTTAGAGCTAATGCTGTTTCTATATCAGAAATAGTTTTCTATAATGTTTTAGTATTAGGCTAATCTGAATTATGTCCATTAAATCCGCCAACATCTTGGATATAAACCTTACCATTTCTTCTAACCTCAATAGCATTCTTTCTTTCACTCTAAGATCCAGCTCCAACAGTAAATGCATATCTATCTCCACCAATTAATGCTTTAGATACATTGTAAGTACCAACACCAACCTCGTTATTATTAGTTATATTTATACCACCACCAAATGCTGCTGAATTAAATACCTTTTCAACATTAATATCAGCTCCAGACATTATAGACGTAGATCCATTATTAACTATATTAGATCCATTTATTAAATTAGCATCTCCATTATTATATATACTGAAAAATGGAAGTTTGCCAGTTTGTGCATTAATAAATTTCTTAAAACTAGTGCTAGTTAATTT
>PPYF01017031.1_pt1 | contig 19834 bp, 17 predicted proteins | sample 1559871 | NCBI WGS metagenome assembly PPYF01 (sample SAMN08240021, study PRJNA423297) | Human gut metagenome, whole genome shotgun sequencing project. | reverse complement strand
ACCGAATCAACGCGCACTTGTCGCGCATAGAAGCGGTTCTTCGACTGCTGCCGGTCACAAAGATCACCGTGGAAACGGCCTCCTTCGACATCCAGCTGCTGAAGAATCCCAACATTGCAGGGAAAGAGTACCAAGAGGGCGAACAGCTCGCCTTCTGGAACGTCCGTGAGTATGTTCTTTTCAGAGACGGGCACGTTTGTCAGCATTGTCACGGCAGATCGAAAGACCCGGTGCTCAATGTTCATCATCTGGAAAGCAGACGTACCGGCGGAGATTCACCGGGCAACCTGATTACGCTTTGTGAGACGTGCCATAGGGCGCTTCATCGTGGAGAAATGAAGCTGAGGGCCAAGCGCGGGCAGTCGCTCCGTGCGGAAGCCTTCATGGGAATTATGCGCTGGGAGGTTTTGGGCCGCCTGAAGACGTCGCATCCTGAGCTGGAAGTGAACAACACTTACGGTTATCGAACCAAGCACGTACGGATCAGGAACGGCATTGCCAAGTCGCATTGTGCAGATGCTTTCTGCATCGCCGGCAATCTCGGTGCCGAAAGACTCGGCGAATTCTTCTTCCAGAAGCAGACTCGCCGGAACAACCGGCAGATTCACAAACTCTCCATCCTCAAAGGCGGCATTCGAAAGCGCAATCAGGCTCCCTTTGAGGTCAAAGGCTTCCGTCTTTTTGACAAGGTCGCCTGCAAGGGAGAAGAAGGCTTCATTTTCGGCCGCCGATCATCCGGGTTCTTTGATGTAAGAAAGCTTGACGGAACCCGCATTTCAGCAGGCCTCAGCTGCAAGAAGCTGCATCTGCTGGAAAAGAGACAAACCTATATAAAAGAAATTCGAAAGGAGGAGGCGCTTCCTCCCCTGCCTGACGGCAGGGATCTCCGCGCCTAAATTTGATGAAGGAAACTTTAAACGATGAGGATATCGTGTTTCTCCTCAGTCTGACGGAACCTGAAGACTGCAAGAAGCTTCAGGAAGCCGCCTATAAGAAGACAACCGAGCTCATGGGAAATAAGGTTTACTATCGCGGCCTCATTGAAGTCTCTAATGTCTGCACGGTTGACTGCCGTTACTGCGGCATCCGCAAGGATAATCACGGCGTTCGCCGCTATACACTCTCCAAGGAAGAGATACTGGATGCAGCAAAGTTTGCGGCGGAAAACGGCTACGGTAGCATTTGTCTTCAGGCTGGAGAGCGAAACGATCCGAAGTTTGTCTCTTTTATTTCTGATTGTCTGCGGGAGATTCATAGCAAGACAGTCTCAGAAAGCCTTCCGGACGGTCTCGGCATCACTTTGAGCCTTGGAGACCAGACGAAAGAAGTATACGAAGAATGGGCGGAAGCCAGCGGCAACCGCAAGAATCTTCGTTATCTGGCTCGCTTTGAAAGCTCCAATCATGAGCTCTTTGATTTTCTTCATAACGTTCCCCACAAGAAGTCCAAACAGCTCGAGCACCGTCTGCAGTGTCTGCAGTGGCTTAAAGAATGCGGTTATCAAGTCGGTACCGGCGTGATGATCGGCATTCCCGGGCAGACTTTGAAAGACTTGTGTGCGGATATTCGTTTGTTCCAGAAACTTGAAGCCGACATGATCGGTATGGGTCCGTATCTCATGAGCGAGGGCGGAGATCTCAAGTCTTTGGGTCAAACGGAAAACAAGAAGCTTTTCCAGCTTTCTTTAAACATGATTGCGGTGACGCGTTTGGTGATGGGCAATATCAATATTGCGGCGGCGACTGCGATGCAGGTTCTTGATCCTCAGGGCCGAGAAACTGCCATTTCTTACGGCGCCAATGTCGTGATGCCGAATCTGACTCCGCTGCAATATCGCGAAGGGTATCAGCTGTACGACAAGAAGCCCGGACTCAAGGATGATCCGGAAACGTTCGGTCTGAAGCTGGAAGAACGCATTCAATCGAAAGGCAGAGAGGTCGGCTGGAATCTTTCCGGATCGTCGAGAAAGTGGCTCAACCGCACCGGCAATTCACAGGAAGGCTACGACGGCAAAAAGGGTGCCGGCGAGCAGTCCGTGGTGTGGATTAAATCCTCCGAGTCGTAAAACTACGAGTAAAATTCGGTATTTAGTTTCTACAACAGAGTATTGGAGTTATCTGATGCGCAGAAGTTTGGTGATTGCCAATTGGAAGATGAACGGCTCGGTCGATTTCATTGACCAATGGACGAACGTTTTCACAACTTTTTCTCCCGTGAGCACCGAATTAGCCGTGTGTCCGCCTTTTGTCTACATTCGCTATCTCCAGCAGAAATTTCTGACAAGCGCACTCGATATCAATGTCGGTGCGCAGGACTGTTCCGTTCACGAATCCGGTGCTTTTACAGGAGAGGTGAGCGCAGGGATGCTAGCTGACGTTAAATGTCCCTGGGTTATTGTCGGACATTCAGAGAGAAGACAGTATCACGGCGAGACGAATGAAATCGTTGCGGCAAAAGCCAAGATTGTCATCGAACACGGACTGCGTCCGATCGTCTGCGTCGGTGAAACTCTGGAAGAGCGGGAAAGCGGACGGACAAGCGACGTTGTGATCGGGCAGCTCAATGCCGTTCTCGATGCGATCGGACCGGAAGCCTTGGTTACCGGAGCGGTGGCATACGAGCCTGTTTGGGCTATCGGAACGGGCAAAACCGCCACGCCTCAGCAAGCTCAATTAGTTCACGCCGAACTGAGGGATAGTGTAGAATCTCGGGATTCTCAAGCTGCTTCCGCGCTCAGAATTATTTACGGCGGATCCGTCAAGCCGTCCAATGCGGCAGAGCTTTTTGCCTGCAATGACATTGACGGAGGCCTGGTCGGCGGAGCTTCTTTGAAAGTTGCGGATTTTTATGCCATTGCCCAGGCCGCCAGCGGAATAGGGCTGATTTAATAACTGGATACAATTTATTATGCATTTGTTGATTACGGTTGCGGTTGTTCTGCAGGTGATTTCTGCAGTTGCAATCATTGTTTTAGTGTTGCTTCAGCACGGTAAAGGCGCCGACATGGGCGCAGCCTTCGGCGGCGGTGCCTCCGGTTCTCTTTTCGGAGCCACGGGAAGCGCTAACTTCCTTTCCCGTTCTACTGCTGTTGCTTCTACCATTTTCTTCTGCGCTACTTTAGCGCTGACCTTCGGCGGTCAGGTTCGTAAGGCTCCTGCTGCAGGCGGCGTTCTGTCTACTGTTACGACTGAACAGAAGGCTCCGGCTCAGCCTGCATCCCCGGTTCCTTCGGCTAATACTAGTGATTCCACTAATAAGCCTGCACAAAATCAAATTCCGAGGTAGAATATCATCTTTCGGTTCTGATGAAGACGGAAACGAAAGAAAAAGTTGAAAAACAAGCCGTCGTGGTGAAATTGGTAGACACGCCATCTTGAGGGGGTGGTGACGAAAGTCGTGTGAGTTCGAGTCTCACCGACGGCACCAAAAATTTAAATGCCTTCGTGGTGAAATTGGTAGACACGCCATCTTGAGGGGGTGGTGACGAAAGTCGTGTGAGTTCGAGTCTCACCGAAGGCACCAAGATTTGAAAGCCTGATTAACGTTGAGTTGTCAGGCTTTTTCCTTTTCGGTTTTCTTCTTGCCGCTTACCGGTCCGATTGTGAAAGACGAACGGTCGGGCGAGTTGCGAATTGGGCGATTCTAGAGCGATACTCCCGCTTACTTTCAAATCGGGCAACTCCATACTCATGAAAAGCGAACTGATGGATACATTGTCGGAGCATGACCGGCTCAGAATTGCGCAACAGTTTGATTATTCGAAATTTTCGCTCTATTCACTCATCACACAATCAACCGCGATTGAAGGTTCGACCGTTACTGAAGTCGAGAATCAGCTCCTTTTTGATGAAGGGAGTCCGCCTAAGAAGCGCAGCCTATCTGAAGTGTTAATGAATCTGGAGTTGCATAGTGCTTACCAGCTGAGCATTCGGTTTGCTAAACAGCACAGAGATTATTCTTTGGCGATGCTGAGAGAACTTGGTGCAGCTGTCTTAAAGAACACCGGAGGCTGCTACAACACTGCATTAGGAATTTTTGATTCTTCAAAAGGGGACCTTAGGAAGGTCAATGTCAGCGCCGGCGCGTCGGGCAAGTCGTATATCAATCACTCAAAAGTCGAGGGCCGGCTGAAGAAGTGGTGTTCTTCGGTAAACGAGAAACGAAAAGAATTGTTGAAATCGGAAGAAGTTTACGGCAAATATCTTTTCACTTTTGACTCTCATCTAGATTTGCTAACAATCCATCCATGGGTTGACGGCAACGGTCGAACCGCCAGGCTCGTGATGAATCAGCTTCAGTTTGAATTAGGTTTGGTTCCGGCAAAGATACTCAAAGAAGACAAAGCCGATTACATTGATGCACTTATCAAAGCGAGAGAACATCATGATCCGTCGATATTTTCGTCATTTATGATGGCTTTGCACATTAGAAATTTGCAAGCCGAGATTAGAGAGTTTAAAAAATCCCAGGAAGTTACTGATGATGAGATGTTCTTCTCTTGATCTACTCGGGTTCATGACGCTTAAAATTGAAATACGCTATCGGCTGATTTGGACAGACGAGATTCTGCTGCCAGTTTCAGATTTTCTGCATTGACAGTTCCTTTTTTCAACATCGGAGTAGAAGTGAAAGCTAAAGCAAAAGTTTTGGACGTTCTTCATTTGACAGGTAGAACTGCATCAACGGAAGACAGTCGAACGATCCTTTCTGAAAAAGAGTTCAAAGAGCTTTTGCGTCAGTTGAAGGAAGGCGAAAAAGATCCCAAGATTCTTTCGGCAAGAGAAAAGCTAATGAGTCTTAGGCCAGTTTGGCAGGATTGATTGTCTTGAGCGAAGGATTGTGTCCCGCATCAGGACCTGAGCTATGATCCCATCCGGGGACCGATTGACTGGTCGGCGCAACGAGCCGGTCTATTTTGATTTGGCTAGTTCAAGTATTTCAATTAAAGCTTCTCCGTTTTTGGCGATAGAAGGCTTTGGAGCTCATCTTGTTTTTCCTTCGCTATAGTTGCCACCGACAAAAGCCAGTCAGCTGCCATGGCTAATGCTTCTTCGTATTTTTTACCTTGAGTGACCGGCTCCTCTCCGTAAAAATCACGAAAAGAAACAAGAAAGAAGTCGCCGTCTTTTGAAATCTCCGTTGGGTAGGAAAGCATGTTTTACTCCTCGATGTGGTTTTCAACATAAGTTGTTTGCATTAGAGAATCCTTCGAAAACTCCGCTAGGGCTTTGGATGGCCAATTTGAATGAGACCGTCGTCTTATTCAGGCATTCTCTCATCTGATCGCAACGTTTGGTGCCATTAAGAGAGGATTAAGGTTCTAGATTCTTTTCAGGGAAGTTAATCGTATTTTTGGTTCTCCAAAGACTATGTGCGTTTTGAATGTCGAGAAGAAGCTGAGCGTCAATATTCAAGACTTCTTCAATCCTGCGTGCCATTTCTTTCGAAATGTTGAGTTCTCCATTCAGAAGTTTTGCAACGGTTGAATCTTGGAGTTTTAAGGCGCAAGGAAGTTCAGTTGCAGAGATTCCTTTAGTTTCAATTACATCTTTGATCAGCATTCCGGCATGAGGCGGATTGAACATTGACATTGTCGAAATTTCCTATAACTAACTGTTTGATATTCAGCCTCTAAACGCACCATGATTTGTTTGTGCTCGAGCAGTAACCCACTCAAGTCATACTTTGGAAGTCTTCTGAGCTTCCTTTTCGGCTTAATGACAAGTTTTCTGTCCTCGAAGCTGTATTTGAGGGAATCGCCGGATTTTGCACTCAATTGCTCAAGGAGCGTCTTAGGCAAAATCAGGACTACAGTATCGCCGATTTGCCGTAATTTCAAAGTTGACATCTTTTCTTCCGCGTCTGAGACAAAGGAAAGTTAGGCGCGGTCAGAGCCACTTGAACATTATGAACTTATCTTGAGGAAATTGAGATTCCCAACAAACGTGATGGCTTCTGGCGTCGAAGGGGCTTGAAAAATCCCTTAGCCATGCAAAAACAAGAGGTTCGACGAGTAGATGGTAAGAGCAAAACGTTGCGGCAAGCTCTTTAAACATTGTTGCGTGAAATGAGCTTGCTCCGAATGGTGTGATTCCTTCTCTCTTCTTACTTCTATTCGTTATCGTTGCAGTCAATATAGAGCGCTCTTCCAGAGGGTTTAGTAAAGAAGATGAATGACGCACTGATTTTTGAAAGTTTGTTTTTAATATTCCTCTTTGTGAATATCGCATTAGGTTTTTACCTTTACTTGAGAGAGGCTAAATCCATAAGTGAGCACCGAAATAAAGTTCCGCATGTGTTTTCCGGTCTTGTTTCTCTTGATGCCCACAAAGCGGCATCTGATGCTCGCCTGCATGCAGATAAGGTTAACGAGATTCGGCATCTCTCAAATTTAGTTTTAGTGCTTCTGCTGACCTTCGGCGGCGGCATTACTTGGTTTTCTAGCTTGCTGACTAATCAACTTGGGAACGGTCTTTTCACACAGATCCTTTTTGCCTTGTGTGTTGGGTTAGCGTTCCTGGTAATTAACGGTTTATTTTTTGCCATTGCCAAGAATTCCGAAAAGAACAGTTCATATTTGATTCTTAGAAACTTCGGTTCGACCCGCAGTAAAGTTAGCAATATTGTCTTCTTTGTTTTAATAGTATCAGCTGTCCTCACCTGCTGGTCTGTAGGAGCTTCTTATTGGTGGATTCTTGCATGGGTCGCTTCTGCCGTTCTTGTGATCGGCGCTTCGGTGGTCAGCCGATCCATCGCTTACTCTGCTCATCCCTTGAGTGACGGAGAATTAAAGAGCAGGCTGGATCAGTTCTTAGGTAAGGTTGGTTTTGAATCAAAGGGTGTCTTTGTCGCGAATTCTGATCGTCTCGGCTCAGGAAGCGGTGTATTTATCTCCGGCTTAGGAACCAATAAGAAAGTTGTCTTGACTGAAAGCCTTATTGAACGGCTTAATCCTTCAGAGATTGAAGCGATGATTGCCAATGAAATCGGTCAATACAAATACCAAATCGGCTTCAGAGCTTACCTTCCGTACCTAATTCTCTCTTTTATCTTCTTTGGCTTGCTGAGTTACTTTTCCACCAAACCTTGGTTCTTCCAAGGACTTGGGGTTTCCTCAGGTTTTGATGAGAAACATGGTGTTGTATTGGTTCTTTTCGCGCTCACAGCTTATGTCTTCCTCTTCCCGCTGATTCCTTTAAGAAACGCTCTATTGTGGAAAGCCGAAGAAAACGCAGAACGTTCTTCTGTGAAGCTTGTGGACTGGAATGCAATGATCAGCGGAACTGCCAAGTTTGCCTCTGATAAAGCAGGATCTGTAACGCTCGATCCGTTGTATCTCGTCTTTAACAGCACGCGGACAGACTCCATGCACCGAATCATGGATATTCAGCATTTGGCGCCGAGACACACTCGTCAAAGAGATTCTTGGCTGCCGAATGCGTAGTTGAGAAATTCAGATAGAAGGAGAGGCTGCTTGTTTGACGACATTGCAGCCTCATTTAATTTCACAGTTTTGAGTTCTCAGGTGTTTACTTCAACGTTGAAATCCTCGGTTCAGGAGTTTGGTTTATGGGTGACTTCTTCTTTAAATAAACTTTCAGGGCATCGGCAACGAGAGGCCCCGAATTCGAAATCTTGATGCCGTCGGCCAGAGCTTTGTGGTCGTCTCCGCCGGAAGCAAGAAATGCACCAACTGCCGCGACATAAACCTTATTGTCATCCAGCGGGTTCCATTTACCATCCCTGTCCTGCACTTCAACTGATCTTACTCTATGGCCAACCGGAGCAGTCGGACAATAGCTATACCTCAATCCCGACGCTTGAATCATTCTCGGTCCGATCCCGTCAACGTCTGAGACTCCGTGTTCAACGGCTTCGAAAAGCTGTTTGCCTGTGTATTTTCTGAGCAGAACCTTATCTTTGAACGGGAGCAGGTTGTCGATGTCGCCTTGAGTGATTTTTCCGACGGGAAGGGCGGCGCGGAAGTTTCCTCCGTTAATCAATGCAACAACTGCACCTTTAGGCCGTGCGTAATCCAGCATTGCGTCTGTGGTGACCATCGCGGACAGACAATCTCCTTCGCGGCAAGGATCCAGGCCGTCTCTCATTTTGACAAGATTGGTTCCGACGACTGTTGAATTTCTCTTGATGACGGGTTCTGCAGCCTGATTGATGATCTTTGTGATTTCGGGTGAGCCGCCGGCTTTTCCTAAACGTACAGGTTCACCGTTCCAACTTGTCGGTATGCCTTCCTTGTTAAAGTTCATTTCCAGATGACCTAAGAATTTTGCTTCGCCGGAAGTTGTCACGATGAGAACCGGCTTGCCGCTCGGAGATCTCTCAACGATTGGATAGGGGCCCAAAGGAGAGCCTGGTCCAATGTAATCATGCGTGTGGCCGCCGACAATCAGATCCACACCGCTGACGTTTTTTGCTAACTCCTCATCGAAAGGTAAGCCGAGATGGGACAAGACAATGATGATATTTACTTTCTGAGTCTGAAGCGCCTTCACGGATTCTTTGACTGCCTTGAAGGGGTTCACAAACTTTGTGTCTTTGCAAGCCTTCGACTGGTTCACGACATCCGGATTGGCTAAACCGATAATTCCTATCTTTGCATCCGGTCTATCAATGACGGTGAAAGGAGCGATATTGTTTTTACTCAAAGGGCAACCCGGCGCCGGTTTGAGGTTAACTGCCAAGAAAGGAAAATCCGCGTTTTTGGCGTAGTCGGACAGCGCTTTGCAGCCTTCGTCGAATTCATGATTACCGAACGTTGCGAAGTCGTACTGCATCTTGTTTGTGATTTTGCCGACCAACGGCGAATGGTAATTCACATACAACAGTGAGCCTTGGAACTGGTCGCCGGCGTCCAAGAAGATGGCGTTCGGGTTTCTTTCCTTCACTTCTTTTACGTATTCCGCAACTCGGCCGTAACCGCCTTCGCAGTAGCTTTCCGTGATGCAGGCGCTTCCGTTTTTACTGCCTGCAAAGTGCGAGTGCATGTCGTTAGTATGCAGGATTTCAACGGTTATTTCCTTTTTGTCGTGTATTGACTGGCAGCCGGAAATGAGAATTAAAGAGGCTGCGGCAAAGGAAGCAAAAATATAGCGAGTATGGAAGGGAAGACGAGGCGACAACATGGAAAGAGAATAACGAAAATCTAATGACGTTCTGACAATTATGAGTCTGAAGGCAAGAACGGAGTGTGCCAAAAAAGCGGTATCTGAAGTTTAGCAAACTCAATTTTTAAGAGATTTTCCTAGGATTAGCCTTCTGACGTGCTCTTTTTATCATCCATCAGGATGATGACAAAAACTTTTCAAAAATGGAATTTGTAAGGATAAATTTCCTAAACTATTTTTTGTCAATAACCTCATCACGTTAGTTATAGGAATTATCAATGTTCAGAAGAAATCTTTTAGCGTTCCTTTGCGCTTTAAGCATGCTGCCCGTCTCGGCTTCTTTTGCGAAGTCTCCGACTATTGAAGACGGCGTCCTCCTTGTCGGTACGGATTCGAGCTTTGCTCCGTTCGAGTTTTTGGCCGAAGACGGTAAGAATTTCACGGGTTTCGATATGGATCTGATCCGTGCGATCGGTAAAGAACTCGGATACAAGGTCGTGGTTCAGAACATGGGTTTTGACGCGACTGTTCCGGCACTGCGCACCGGTATTGTGGATGCCGTAATCGCCGGCATGACGATTAACGAAAAGCGTAAAAAGTTCGTTGACTTCTCCGATCCGTACTACACCTCCGGTCTGATCATCATGGTTCCGTCGTCTGATACAACGACCAAATCCATTAAAGATCTGGAAGGCAAAAAGATCGGTGCTCAGGTCGGTACAACCGGCATGTTCAGAGCGGAAAAAGTTCCCAGCGCAAAAGTGGTCACTTTTGCTAATGCTGCCGAGACTTTCTTGGAATTCCAAAACGGCGGCGTTGACGCTGTGATTCAGGACTTCCCAGTTGTGGCGTACTACGTTGCTCAAGGCGGCAATAAGGGCCGTTTGGTCGGTCCGAAGATGGAAGCCGAAGAATACGGTATTGCCGTGACTAAAGGCAATAAAGAGCTGGTTGCTCAAATCAACAAGGCTCTTGCTTCTCTTAAGAAGAGCGGTGAGTTCCAAAGAATTTACAAGAAGTGGTTCGGCGAAGAAAATTAAGTTCGAAGCTACTTCTTAATCAATAGAAATTGGCCCGGGTCTGGAGAAGATCCGAGCCATTTTTTTTGTGAAGTCAAGGAAGTAGTCGAGACTTAGATCAAGTTTAATCTTCAATAATCTCGTGCTCGACGCTCTTCCCGGCATTTAATTCGGCGACTACGCGTTGCAAGTGCTTCAGATTGCTTTCGGAATAGAAAGGATCCGCTGAGACTTCAAAAGGAATCCGCTTTTCGCGAGTGACAGTTTTAGCGAAGATAGTAAAAGCAGCAGTCATTGACAGCCCCATGTCATTGCAAAGCATATACAAGAAAAATATTAAACGACGGAATAAAGATTCGGTGTATTTAGCTCATCCGCAACGGACAAGTTATTCGGGCATGAACTCTGAGTCTTGAGCTCGGAAAAAATTAGAGCCTCCGTCAGGAGGCTCGAGAATTGTTAGTTCAGTTCGAAGACTTTCTTCAGTTCTTCGGTCGTGAGGTTCTCATCAAAAGGAACGTACTCACCTTTGCTGTTCTTGAAGACACCGTAGGGGACGGCACGGCAGCCGGAGCGTCTGTGCAGTTTTGTGTTTGTCCAGACTTTGTTTCTCAGATCTTCAGGAAGCTTGGAGACGTCGTAACGGATTCCGCGGAAGTCCGGATCTTTGAAGTGTTCATGCTGTTCTTCAAAAGTCTTAGCCGGATCCTTAGACATCAGGATTGTCGTTCCCTGCGGTTCGGAATGGATGTTCATGAATGAAATCGGGTAGAAAATCACATCAACATCATTGAGCAAGGGCTTAATACGGGTAAACAAACGCATGCAGTCCGGGCACTGTGTATCGAAAGCGACAACGGCGACAGGAGCGTTGGGTTTGTGCGGGAAGCTGAAGCCGGTACCGTCTTTAAGGAAAGAGTCATACATTTTCTTTCCGTCCCAAATGGAGGGTACATTTGCGGGTGCGGCCTGAGCAGTTCTTGTTAAGCCGACGGCGGCAGCGCCTAAGGAAGCGATGAGGATCTTTCTGCGGGAAACAATTGATTGCATGAAATTGAGGTCCTTATTTGAGAAAAAGCGGATACTACTGCCACTCTAATACGGTTTGATTTTGAGAAACTTAAGATTAGACAAAAGTACTAGTCCGAATAACCGAAGGTGAAATTAGATTCGTTGAATTAGAATTGAGCGTCACCATCTGATTGAATTATTGGGAAAAACATGACAAAGAGTTCGAGACAGGCTGCAATTGCAGGATATCTGAAACGTGATGACGGCGTTGATTGGAAAGGATTGACGGATTACGCCAATTCTATGTATGACGTCAGAGACGAGCTTGAGATTGCAGACGTAGAAGATAATTTTGATACCGAGACAGCTCAAAAGGCAATCAAGAGCAAAACTCCGTACCTGACGCTGCGCCCGCTTCAAATTATTCCTGCCGAATTCAGAAAGGATCTTCAGAAGCTTCAAGACGCTTTTATTGAAAAGGGCGTCATCAATGTTGATGAACAGGTTGCCAAGCTGAAAGCTCTCGATTGGAACAAGCTCACCGATGCAACGATCAAACTTGCCGGTGAAGACCCGACAGTCTTCTACGAAGTCGCCACGAAAGAAGTTTTAGGCGAAGAAGCCGATGAAGACATGATGGCTGTTATCGCCGGTCTTCTGCTGAACGTTCTTCGCAGATATTTCCGCAATCTCGGCGAAGACATGACGCACGAGCTCTCCAAAGTCGACGAAGCCAAATCCGGCGATGCTCCTTTGGGCTGCCCGACCTGCGGTGCTCCGGCAGCGATTTCTTCCGTCACCGAAGGTACGGAGGGTACTTCCAACAACCGTTATCTTTTCTGCTCCTGCTGCGGAACTCAGTGGCCGTTTGAGCGCATTCGCTGCGCACTGTGCGGCAATACCAACAGCAACAAGCTGAAGTACGTCTATGCCGACGAAGATCCGGCGCACCGTATGCATGTGTGCGAAGACTGCGGCGGCGCCATGGCTACGGTTTTCCAGGATGCACTGAAAGGTCCGATGGACTATGACATTGAGCTGATCACAACCGGTGTGATTCTCAGCATGTACGAAGATTCGTTGGAAAACGAAAACAAGCAGTAAGAGAGAACCTTGTTCTTGAGAGCGGCTTCGGCCGCTTTTTTCATCTCTGCGGAATTTGGACCAAGTTCAGGTCGTGAGAGATTCGGTTGACGCGTCGATTGATGAGTGGTGCGGACTTCACAAACTGATATTTCTTCGGGTTAATCAAGATCGAGGCCAAGCGGATGGCTTCAGCGCGAGAAAGGTTTGCCGCGTTCTTATTGAAGTAATAACGGGAAGCGGCTTGTGCTCCGAAGATTCCGTTGCCGAATTCGGCGATATTTAAATAGATCTCAAGGATTCTTTTCTTGTCCCAGATGGCTTCAACGATCGGCGTCAGGATGATTTCCTGAGCTTTTCTGAAGTAGCTTCTGTCGTGGGACAGAAAGAGGTTTTTGACAGTCTGCTGAGTCAAGGTCGATCCTCCGGGGGCGCGCTTATCCGAGAGCAGGTTTCTTTCTGCGGCCGTTTTAATGGCGTCCCAACGAAGTCCGTTGTGGTGCATGAAATCCGCATCTTCCGCGGCCACGACGGCCCGAATCAAATACGGAGAAATTTGATCGTAGTCGACCCATTGATACAGAACCGGATGCTTGCCTTCTTCCAACAATCTTTCCTGTTCTGCACGGATGTAGGGACTAGAAGAAGGATTAACGAAGTCGAAGAGGATGATTCGGCCGACATACTGAAGCTCGAATAAAAAGAAAGCGAGCAGGGCGCAAAGGATTAATTTAGCGGTCCATGAACGCTTTTTACTTTTAGAGTTATCAGACACCAGAGCTTCCAGCAAGAAATTACAAAGGAATATTACCTAGACAATGAAGATGATAATGGCTTAATTACTTTTTTGATCTTCAGGACGGTACGTTTCGTTTTGAAGCCGTCGTTTGTTTTGACCTGCAAACTTCTTACGGAAGCCAATAAACAAGTTCCGTTAGTCCATGAAATCTTGTCCGTTTTTACTGTCTGGAGAAATTCGTCATCTATAACGTCTGCTGAAAATTCCGAGCTGCCCTCTCCTTCACTGAAGCGCCAGCCTGTTCTATTGCCATTAAGCATCGGTGAGACGACAGTCAGAAGAACTTCTGAGGTTGTGTCTTTTAGAACGCAATCTATTTGCGAACTTAGATCAGCATTGGCATTCACTGCATTGTCGGCTTTAACCGAGATCCTGATTTCCTCAGGATGTTGGTCTTTCGGTTTGGCAGACTTTCCGAAAACGAATTTGTTAAGACGAATAAGATCTTTGTCCGGGTTCTCAATGGAAAGATCAACCAAGAAGGAGCCGGGGTGCGAGCCGCTTTTAATTTTTACTTCAGCTACAGACTGCTTGCCAAAAAGCTGTTTTGATATCGATTGGAGAAGAGCAAGTAATGAGAGGAGAGACTGAGCAACCGAAGACGCAGGTACCGCATGCTTATCAATTGCTGTTTCATCAAAATCGATGATGAAAGATTTATTGATCGTGGACATGTGTTCTCCTGAAGATGACTTCTCATTTTACTAAAGGAGTATTCAGGGTCTTTAGAAGAGGCTTTTGGTGAAGGAAGAGATACTGAGCCTCTTTTCCATAATAAGTTCTCTTTGTTTGAGAAAGTTGAGCCGGCAGTTGGCCGGCTCGAAAGTTTTGACTCTTGGAGTAGATAAGAAACTTAATTAGTTGTTTTGAAAGAAGTCTCGTTCAAGTCGAGCATCTAGGACATTGGCAAGTTTTTGAAGTTTTTCTTTGTATTGCGGATCAAGGTTGCTCGGGCTTTGATCGTTTACGAACCTTCCAAGATTCTTAGCGCCCCAAAAACCAGCGGTGTCGTCATCAACAACTTTATAGGCACCGAGATATTTGTCCCACACAGCATCAAGTTTTCCGATTCCGTCACCGACATTGCCTTGGCCGCCTCCAAGCCATCCGGCATTCATGATGGTGTAGATGCCTTTTCCTTTGAGAAGTCCTTCCAAGCCTTTTGGCGTGTCCTGATAAGCAAATTTCTTAGAAAATACGCGCTCCATGTAGCCTTTGGTGATTGCATTCGGACTGTCGTGCCAGTTCGGATAGCAGAAAATAATGTAATCGGCTTTAGAGACAAGAGCTTGTTCGGGCTTGATATCGTCCGGGGTTTGACCGAAGCCGTCTTTGGCGTGGTAGAAGTTTTCCGGCGTGATGACCGGATTGAACTTGATCTTGTAGAGGTCTCTGATCTCTACTTCATAGCCTTTCTTGAGGAAGAAGTTCGCGGCGGTGTTGACCAAGAAACCTTCTAAGGATTGGTCAAAGCGCGGATCACCGACAACAAAAAGTACCTTCTTTGCCTTGCTGTCGGTAAAGCCTGTCGCTTTAGCCGAGATCCTCAATTTCTGAGGCACGATAGAAGCAGAAGTTACAGCATCGACGTTCTTGATTTGAGAGCCGGGTGCGGCATGATTAGGCGTGGCTCCGCTGACAGCATCTGCTGCATAACAAGCGACGGAAAGGGAAGAAAGAAGTGCAGCGAGAAGAAGATTGAGTTTCATAAAGCCTCCGTGGCGCTGCGAACGATTTATCTTCAACATTCGCAGCGATGATTAATGATCACGACGACGGCGAACGTTGAAGGAACTTGCACGGAGATGCGCAAGACCTAGCCTGATCTGCAATTAATAACTAAATATATTTTGCATGGGCAGAAACTGGTTTTAAATTGGATCAAACCCCAGTTCAAAAAATGAAATATCTTTCGTCGAAATATATTTAATTAAGATTTTCTAATTGATTTATTCAAGCGTAAAACAGATTTAAGTGCTGAATCTCGGGCTTCGGAATTAAGAAGGTTCGGGATTTTTATGGCGTCCCCAATGGGATTCGAACCCATGTTCTGACCTTGAGAGGGTCATGTCCTAGGCCTCTAGACGATAGGGACTTCGTCAAAATGTGACGAAAGTATACACCCAAATTCGAGCGAGTCTAAAGGAAATCATAAAAGTACCAAGAAGGTTATTGAGAGTTTTTTTAAATATTTTTTTTCTTGCATATCGAAAAGTTTCATTAAATTTCATTAAAATTCTTTTATAAAAGAATTTTTAAATTATGTTTTCCATTGATTTATTCAACTAAAGAAAGATAGTTAAAGATGTTTCCTCGTGATCGTTATCTAAATCAACTCATTGCTTTTTATGGTGCCGAACTGATCCGCGTGATTACAGGAATGAGACGTTCCGGAAAGAGTTCCTTGCTCAAACTCTACAGAAATTGGCTGGTTAATGAAAAGAAAATCGAGGAAAAGAATATTGTCTATATCAATTTTGAATCTCTCAAGTACGCGAACCTTACAGAATCTCAGTCTCTCTATGATTATGTCTGCGGAATCTCTGCTCAAGTCGGAACAAAGGTTTATTTGCTCTTTGACGAGATTCAGAACGTTAAGGATTGGGAGAAGGCAGTCAATGCCTTGCGAGTCGATTGTGACTGCGAGATTGTACTGACCGGCTCGAATGCGAGACTTCTGTCAGGAGAGCTAGCAACGCTTTTAGCCGGCCGCTATGTTGAAATTCAGATGTTTCCGCTTTCCTTTGACGAATTTTTAGAATTCAGAAAAAGTAGTGGCGAGGACATTCATAAATCCTTCGATGCCTTTTTTAGGTTTGGCGGGTTGCCTGGACTTCATGAGCTCCAAGCATCTCCTAGGGCAACATCTCAGTATCTGAGCGATGTTTTCAATTCCGTTCTGCTGAAAGACGTCGTTTCTCGAAATAACATCCGCGATAGTGAACTATTGAATCGAATCATCCAATTCATTTTTGATAACGTCGGTAGTACTTTTTCTGCGAAAAACATCTCCGATTTCCTGAAGAGCCAAGGTCGAAAATTAGGAGTTGAAACGATCTACAACTATCTCGACTACTTGGAGAATGCTTTTGTCATCGAACGCGTGAAACGCTTTGACCTAAAAGGCAGGAAGTATTTAGAGACACAAGAAAAAATCTATGCCGCTGACGTAGGCATCAGAAATTCTGTTCTCGGATATCGGCCGTCGGATATCGCCGGCATCTTAGAAAACCTTGTTTACCTGAATCTGAGACAAAAGGGATTTAGTGTTTCAGTAGGAAAAACAGGAACATTAGAAGTGGATTTTGTAGCCTCAAAGGATGGGGCCGTTTTCTACGTTCAGGTCTGCTACCAATTAACGCCGGAAAATTTAGAGCGAGAAATTGCACCGCTCAGGCAGATCAAAGACAACTACCCCAAACTTGTTCTCACGCTATCTGACTTGATGGTAGGAGATGTTGAAGGTATCAAGATAAGAAATCTTGTGGATTTCTTGGCCGAACCGATAGCAAAGTTCTAAAATTTCCTGGATTCCACATTTACAGATGTCGTTGCCACGGCATTCATCGGAGAGAAAAAACATTCTTTTCTCTCCGATGACTTGTTACTAGGACGTACAACTCTGTCTCGATCTTGATCACGCCGTTGTAGGAAAAGTTTCTAGCATCAATTTGCCATCAAGGCTTTTGTGTGTTTTGAAGAGCTTTGGTCAACGAGTTGATTTCTCAGAATTTTTCTTAGTTCAATGATGGCTTCAGGAGTTTCCTGGACGGAATGACCGGAGACGATGACTTTCTCACTGGCCGCTCCTTCAAGATGAGAACTCCAATAGGGAACGATCCCGTCAGAGGACTCTTCAAGCGGACCGTCGGCATTTTCTCGTCCGATGATCGAGTAGTACGTCACATTTCGTGAAATCGGAAGTTTGGCCAAAACTCGAATCGTAGGATCCTTAGCGGACAAGTTGTCCACGCCGGTCATGTTAATTTCTCTCGGTAAGTCCTGACCGAATATCATCAGCGTCATTTCGCCGAGCTTGTTCACGATTGAGAGCGGCAGCTTGACAAAAGATGCAAGATATCTCGCCCAGCTTGCGTCAGCGTACGGTGTTCCTTGATGAGGAGCCGCTAAAAATATTGCGGTTGTTACCCCTTGGAGAGGTTTGAACCGAAGGATGCTCTTGAATTTCGGATTCATTTGGTTAATTCTGTCGGAGGCTTGAGGATACTTTTGCTCAAGTGCATTGATAATCGTGTTGCCTGAGTCTGACACAAGGAGCCTCGTGAGGATTCCTCCCATACTATGACCGATAAGCGTGATGTTTTTACTCGCCTGATTTGTGCGTGACGGATCGAAATGATCAATGGTCTTATTGATAGCTTCCGCAATCTCTTGGCGATTGATTAGGAGCGGAACGTTTGTTGGATAGTAGACCTGCCAAATCTGGTAATTATCTCGTAGGAGTTTGTCTCCCATAATTTCATTGGCCGTATTGACCCATGCTTCCGGACTGCTGGCTAAGCCGTGAATGAGGATAATAGTCCTAAGGTCCTTGAGGTAAGGACGCATCAGATAAACGGTAGGCTTATCGATGATATTTCCGTGTCCGAAAATCGTGCTGAGTGCGTTAGAGGCGAAGTCGGAGTTGGCGAGCCAAAGACCATAAGCGCCGCTGAAATTGGCCGACAAAGGAACGACGGTTTTACCGATTTTGACGCTCTGTACAAAAGACGGGTCATACGTTGAGATCACGACATCGTCGGCGGTAAGAATTTGACTCAGAGATTTCCCCGGAAATGAAATCATTGCCGTGACCGAAGAGTAAGGCATCAGACGCCAAGGCTGATCTTTTTCCTTTGCGGGGTCATCTGTGGAGAGCACCATGCGGGCGCCGAGACCGTCAGCTGAGTATTGATTTTTAAGACCTTTAAAAGAAAGGACGGTATCCGGAATCAGCTCTTTAACCGTTTCAGCGTGTTCCGATAGCTGTTCTGGATTTTTGATATAGATGTTCCATTTGCCTTCGCGAACCGGGAAATCCGTTAGCGCTTTGCCTTTAGTCGCTCTGTAAAGCTGCTCGATGACATTTTGTACGGCAAAGTTGTAGTAGTCCTTCACCTGTGTTTGTCGATCTTCTAAGGCGCGGTCGCTGATTTTTCTGCCGGAGAAAAACAGATAAGCGTAAGAATATTTAGCCGTCTGAATATAATCGTTAAGAAGTTCGGCGTTGAGTTTTTGCTCATCCTGAATTTCACCGGCATCCTTTAGGACCTGCGCATCTTTTTGCGCACGCATTGCTTTGAAGAGCCACATTTCTGCCAGTGCAGAAATTTTGGACTCATCGTCCGTTACAGAACTGTCTCCGACTGAATTGATACAGTACTGCATTCTGTTTTCACAGTCCGAAAGACCCAGCGCTGTGAGAACCGTGTTAGTCGGATCGCTTAACCGCCCCTGAGAGATGACATCGCCGCGGCGCTGAATCAAATATTCCTGACTATTAATGTTAGAGACCGTCACGGATGCACAGCCGGACAGCAGAAGAATAGGTATGAGGAGGGCAGAGAGGATTTTCATCTGAGGTAAGCGTTAGCGGGAAAAATAATATTCAGAGACCGAAGCAAAAGCAGAAAAATAAATTTTGATACAGCGAATATTCAGAAGTCAAAGCTCCATTTCTCTAACCAATGGATTTTAAAAACATCGGCCGGACTGTAGAATTGAAACCCCGGAAAACAAGGCAAAAATAAACGGCGCCCGCTGCAAAACAGGTGCCGTTTCTTCAAGCTGTTCAGGCTTATGAACTCTGGAAGTTCAAACCTTTTTGCTCATTACTGATAAATGTCCAAGCCGATGTAATGCTGGTACGGATGGTCGCAGGCAGGGCACTTAACAGGAGGTTCTGTCCCTTCGTAGATGTAACCGCAAACCAGACACTGCCAGTGAATCGGTTTTTCTCTTTTCCAGATGGTCCCCTTCTGGAGCTGGTCAAGATAGGTCTGGAAACGATCCAGGTGGTGCTGTTCGATCTGAGCGATTGCTCTGAAGTGAGAGGCGATGACAGGGAAGCCTTCCTTGTCTGCGACTTCGGCGTAAGCCTGATAAGCCTTGACGCCTTCGTATCTTTCTTCGTCGATGGAGATCTTAAGATTATCTTCGGTGGAGCCAATAGCTACAGAATCAGTCGGAACTTCGGCAACCAGCTTTCCGCCGGGCAAGAAGTTCAAAAAGATCTTGGCATGACGGAGTTCGTTCGCGGCTGTTTCGTTAAATGCATATCCGATCGGGAAGTAGCTTTCTTTCACAGCTTTCTGTGCATAGAAAGTGTACCGAGCGTAGGATTGGGATTCATTCAAATAAGAAGTTGCAAGGTTCTTCTCAGTCTGTGTACCTGCAACGCTTTTTGTTTCAGCCATTTCTATATCCTCATTTGTGGTGGGTTAGAAGAAACCCTAATGAATAGCGTTACTTTAACTGTTAAAGAAGCATGAACGGCCCGTGGCGTCTCAAATTAAGTAAATCGATCAAGTAAGGTTAGAACGAGAATTTTGAATCAAATGCTCACAATTTAGTGAAGAGATCAACGAATCGAAGACTGTTGAACAAGGTTTATTTGAATTAAAAAATTCTTTTAAATTCAAATAAATAAAATTTAAAAATCGAAAATTGTCAAAGAAAGGGGATTTTTAGCGGAAAGAGGGGATAGAAAATAAAGAAAATTAGGGAAGCCCTGCAAAATACGTAATTTTTCCCAATCGCCCTTCGGAGGCTTTATTTTCGAAGAATCTGACGGGAAT
>PPYF01188560.1_pt1 | contig 19835 bp, 18 predicted proteins | sample 1559871 | NCBI WGS metagenome assembly PPYF01 (sample SAMN08240021, study PRJNA423297) | Human gut metagenome, whole genome shotgun sequencing project. | reverse complement strand
CGCAGCGTGCGCCCGCCGGGGAACGGGTAATGCGGCAGATTGGCGAAGGCATCGAAACGTTCGGCGTCGCCGCGCAGCAGTTCGGCAATCAAACGTCCGGCTAGATGAGTACAGGTCACGCCGTGGCCGCTGTAGCCCTGCATGTAATAGATGTTGGTATCGAGGCGACCAAACTGCGGCATACGCGACAGGGTCAGCAGGAAGTTGCCCGTCCAGCGGTAATCAATTTTCACGCCCTTCAGCTGCGGGAAGGTTTTCAGCAGTTTCGGCACCACAAGGCGCTCAACGTCATCCGGGTCGCGCGCGCCGTAGACCACGCCGCCGCCGTACAGCAGGCGGTTGTCGGCGGTAAGACGGTAGTAATCAAGCAGATAGTTACAGTCTTCCACACAGTAGTTTTTCGGGATCAGCGAACGGGCTAAATCTTCCGACAGCCGTCCGGTGGTGATCACCTGCGTGCCGCACGGCATGCTGCGTTTCGCCAGTTCCGGCTCTACTTTATCGCCCAGATACGCATTCCCGGCGACAATCACATACTTCGCCGTCACCTGACGTCAAAGCCCGCTTCCGCCAGATGCAGCGCGGAAGAGAGCCCGGTATAGCCGCCGCCGACCACGCAAACGTCGCAGGAAATCGACTCATTCAGCGTGTCGAATGGCGCGTATTTATTCGCACTGGCGGCGTAGTAACTGCTGGTATGTTCGGTCATTTCAGGCCTCCAGGCTTATCCAGATGGTTTTCAGTTCGGTGAATTTTTCAAGGGCATGCAGGGATTTGTCGCGACCGTTGCCGCTCTGCTTATAGCCGCCAAACGGCACGGTCATATCGCCGTCGTTGTAGTTATTGACGAAGACGGAACCAGCCTTCAGGCGGCGGCTCATGCGGTGCGCGCGGGAGAGGTCGCGCGTCCATACCGCCGCGCCAAGGCCGTACTGGCTGTCGTTGGCAAGCTGTAGCGCCTGTTCTTCTGATGTGAAACGCGTGACCACCAGCACCGGACCGAAAATCTCTTCGCGGCTTAAGGACGCATTCGGGTCTACATCCACAAAGATGGTCGGGCCGATGGCGGCAGCCAGCCCGGCGTTACGGCCATCCAACAACAGTTGCCCTTTGCTTTCGCCTTCCCGAATAAAGCTATGGACCGAGTCGGCGTGGGCGCAGTCGATTAAGGTGCCCATGGTGGTTGCGGGATCAAGTGGATGGCCCGGCTGCCAGTTTTGCGCCTGCTGTTTTAACAGGGCTAAGAATTCATCGGCGATGCTCTCTTCCAGCAACAGGCGCGTTCCGGCGATGCACACCTGTCCCTGGTTGTAGAAAATGCCTGCTGCGGTGGCGCTTGCCGCCTGTTGCAAATCCGGGCAGTCAGCGAAAACGATGTTGGCGCTTTTGCCGCCCGCTTCCAGCCAGACGCGTTTCATGTTGCTGTCGCCCGCATCTTTCAGCAGCTGTTTCCCGGTACGGGTTGAACCGGTAAAGGCAATGGCGTCGATATCGTTATGACGCGACAGCGCCTGCCCGGCTTCATGACCAAAACCCGTCACCACGTTCAACACACCATCCGGCAAGCCTGCTTCTTTCGCCAGCCCCGCGAGACGAATCGCACTGAGCGGTGATTTTTCAGACGGTTTTAGAATCACGCTGTTTCCCGCCGCCAGCGCCGGGCCGAGTTTCCAGCAAGTCAGCAGCAGCGGGAAGTTCCACGGCACGATGGCGGCAATCACGCCGACCGGTTCACGCACGATCATCGCCAGCTCATGGCTACTGGTGGTCGCCACTTCGCCATACACTTTGTCGATCGCTTCGGCGTACCAGCGAATGGCGCGCGCCGCGCCGGGAATATCATCACGCAGACTGTGACGAATCGGTTTGCCGGTGTCGAGAGTTTCCAGCAGTGCCAGCTCTTCGGCGTGGGCTTCCATTAAATCGGCGAGTTTATTCAGTACCGCTTTACGTTTAGCCGGAGAAGAGAGTGACCAGTCGCCGCGTTCAAATACGCCGCGTGCTGCGCTCATCGCACGGTCGATATCGACGCTCTTGCCGCGGGCAATTTTCGCCAGCGGTGCCTGGGTGACCGGATCAACGGTTTCAAAGGTTTCATTTTCCGCCGCAGCAGTATATTCACCGTTAATAAATAAGCGGTTTTCAATGGCGAGACTTAACGCTTTATCCTGCCAGTAAGCCAGATGATGAAAATTCATTATGACTCCTGTTTCACGTCTATCAGATATATGCAGTTTGTGAACGTCAGGGCGCAGAGATCCCCGGGCCGTATGCCCGTTTATTTCTGGCGACATTCTTTATATACACTTCATCCTTCAAGCCGCCTCTGCCTTGGCTGCGTTCGCTCCCCCGAATCACTTACCTGAGTAAGCTCATCGGGATTCGCTCACTTGCCGCCTTGATGCAACTTGAATGATTTTGTGTATAGATTGCCGGGCGCATTGCGCTTACCCGGCTTACAGAACAAAAAGATTAAAACGTGGTGGGCGTATGGGCGCTGATAATTCGGCAAATACCTGCCGACGTATTACTGAAACTGTGCGGGATGCCGGTATTAATGGCATAACTTTGCCCCGCGACGAGGTGGTAATCCTGACCATTAATCGTCAGAACAATTTCACCTTCCAGTACAGTGCCTATTTCCTCACCCTGATGCTTAATTCTTTCCCCAGTGGTTGTGCCCGGCTGGTACGTTTCAAAGATCATCGCCAGCGTGCGATTCGGGTTACCGTTATGAACCAGCTTCATTGACACACCCTGACTACCCATCTCAATTAAGTCGTCCTGATTAATGACGACCTGCGGCTCATCAGGTTTTTCCGGCTCGGAAAAGAATTCCGAGAGTGACAGACCATACACCTTCAGCAGCTTTTGCAGCGTACTGATGGCAGGGCTGACTTTATCTTGTTCTATCGTACTGATAGCACTGTGAGTCAGCCCGGAGAGTTCGGCGGCACGACGTTGTGAAAGCCCCTGCTGCTGGCGGATTTCCGACAAGCGTTTTCCTGGCGCCAGTCCCTCATCACTCATATTTGCATTTCCTTAAACTGTAGTGGTCAGAGTCGCTGTTTTTCAGCGATATGGTGCTGACAAGCGGTGATAAAGCCCTCGAACAATATACGCGAAAGCGCGTACTCGCTACTGTTCCATTCCGGGTGCCACTGTACGCCCAGCGCAAAAGGATGATTGATGACGCTAACCGCCTCAACTAAGCCATCCGGCGAGCGAGCTTCAACACGCAACCGTGGGCTAACGACCTTCGCCCCTTGTCCATGTAGAGAGTTTACCCAAAAGTTGCTACATTCAGGTAACAACGCAGACAGTAATCCCCCCTCTTCAACCTGAACTTCATGCGACGGTGCATATTGCTGTTCCACCGGCAGTTCGGGATCTTCCCGATGTTCCAGCAATTCAGGCTGTTCGCACAGCTTGCGATGCAACGAACCACCGGTTGCCACCACCAGTTCTTGTAAACCCCGGCAGATGGCGAAAATGGGGATGCGCCTTTCGAGTGCGGCATTAATTATCGCCATGCTCAGAAGATCACGCCCGGGATCGGCGTCAGGCTCATCGCCGTTTTCACCATATAGGTGCGGCTGCACATTGCTGGGACTACCAGGAAGATAAATGCCATCGAGTTTCGGCAAAAGTTGTTCAAGTAATGACGGTTCCGCCAGCGCATGTGGTAGCGCAATAGGCAAGCCGCCTGCATGGATGATGGCATTCAGGTACTTTTCTTGCAGAGTCTGGGTCGCATGACCCTTAAGCCTGTTCCTGCACATTACGACACCGATAACCGGATTGTTCATTATATTTTCCATGCTCAATCTCACAAAGTGGACTAAATTATCGCCATTACTGCGCTTTAAATGACCTTTATGTTCAATATTTTTTCAATCTAGCAGTGGGTTTTCATTTTTGCAAACTCAATTTAACATTTGACAAACATTTAGTTTGCATACAGATTCGAATGGTGGTCATTATATTTTACGCTTTGATAACGAGCGGAAAACAAACCAAAGGCGAAGAATCATGGAAACCAATATCGTTGAAGTAGAGAACTTTGTTCAGCAGTCAGAAGAGAGGCGGGGTAGCGCCTTTACGCAGGAAGTGAAACGCTACCTGGAGCGCTACCCGAATACGCAATATGTTGATGTTTTACTTACTGATTTGAATGGTTGCTTCCGTGGAAAACGTATCCCTGTTGCAAGCCTGAAGAAGTTGGAGAAAGGGTGTTATTTCCCGGCCTCGGTGTTTGCAATGGATATTCTGGGCAACGTAGTAGAATAAGCGGGTCTGGGTCAGGAAATGGGCGAGCCGGATCGTACTTGTGTTCCTGTTCTCGGTTCCTTAACCCCTTCTGCCGCCGATCCAGAGTTTATCGGTCAGATGCTCCTGACCATGGTCGATGAAGATGGCGCTCCCTTTGACGTTGAGCCGCGGAACGTTCTTAACCGCCTGTGGCAGCAGCTACGCCAGCGCGGATTGTTCCCGGTTGTAGCGGTAGAGCTGGAGTTCTATTTACTGGATCGTCAGCGCGACGCTGAAGGGTATCTGCAACCGCCCTGCGCGCCCGGCACCGATGACCGCAATACACAAAGCCAGGTTTACTCCGTTGATAACCTCAACCACTTCGCCGACGTGCTCAATGATATTGATGAACTGGCGCAGTTACAGTTAATTCCCGCCGACGGTGCGGTCGCCGAAGCCTCGCCGGGTCAGTTTGACGTCATAATCACCGCGTGGAATATCGCGTGGCGGGTGCCGATGCCAACCCATATCTGGTGATGGCAGCGATTTTTGCCGGTATTTTGCACGGTCTTGATAACGAGCTGCCGTTGCAGGAAGAAGTCGAAGGCAACGGGCTGGAACAGGATGGCTTACCCTTCCCGATTCGCCAGAGCGATGCCCTGGGTGAGTTTATCGAGAATGATCACCTGCGCCGCTATTTAGGCGAACGGTTTTGCCATGTCTATCACGCCTGTAAAAATGATGAGCTGTTGCAGTTTGAGCGCCTCATCACAGAAACAGAAATTGAGTGGATGTTGAAAAACGCGTAATACCCCTTGCGGGGTTGTTTCATCGGCCTGAGCGGAGCCAGGCCTGACATTTGCTGGTAATCCAGACATTTTCCGGATGTCGCGTTATGGAGCGCAGGCGGCAACGGGCTTCCGTTAACGATTAAGACTGTGACGAGGAAATGAGATGATGCCGATGATTAAATCCCCGCATGGCGAGGGAGGCTGCGTATGCGCCCCTCCTGCGACTGACTGGACTCCGCCCCCTTTGCTTCCCTTGCTAAACAGGTTTGATTTCAGGTCGACACGACCGCAAACCTTATTACGCAGGGGAGGCAGCAATTATGGCTATTAATTCACCACTGAATATTGCTGCGCAACCCGGCAAAACCCGTCTGCGAAAATCACTGAAATTGTGGCAGGTGGTAATGATGGGTCTGGCCTATCTCACGCCGATGACTGTGTTCGATACTTTTGGCATTGTGTCAGGCATTAGCGACGGTCACGTTCCGGCGTCCTATTTGCTGGCGCTGGCGGGCGTGCTGTTTACCGCTATCAGCTACGGCAAACTGGTTCGCCAGTTTCCGGAGGCCGGTTCGGCCTATACCTACGCGCAAAAGTCGATTAACCCGCACGTCGGATTTATGGTCGGCTGGTCATCACTGCTGGATTATCTCTTTTTGCCGATGATCAACGTTTTGTTGGCGAAAATCTATCTCTCCGCCCTCTTCCCGGAAGTGCCGCCGTGGGTGTGGGTGGTAACCTTCGTCGCCATTTTAACCGCCGCGAATCTGAAGAGCGTCAACCTGGTCGCTAACTTCAATACCCTGTTTGTGTTGGTGCAAATCTCCATCATGGTGGTGTTTATCTTCCTGGTGGTTCAGGGACTGCATAAAGGAGAAGGCGTTGGCACGGTCTGGTCGTTACAGTACGTCGGCGGTAAGCTGTTCCAGTCGATTTTCCTTTGCACCACGTTTGTGAACACGTTAGCGTCTGGCCTGGCCTCACATGCCAGCGTGTCACGTCTGCTGTATGTGATGGGGCGCGACAATGTGTTTCCGGAGCGCGTGTTTGGCTATGTGCATCCGAAATGGCGGACTCCGGCACTGAACGTCATTATGGTCGGGATTGTCGCGATGTCGGCGCTGTTCTTCGATTTAGTTACCGCCACAGCGTTAATTAACTTCGGCGCGTTGGTAGCGTTTACCTTCGTTAACCTGTCGGTGTTCAACCACTTCTGGCGGCGCAAAGGAATGAATAAAAGCTGGAAGGAACACTTCCACTATTTATTAATGCCGCTGGTTGGCGCGCTGACGGTGGGCGTGCTGTGGATTAACCTCGAAGCCACCTCGCTGACGCTGGGTCTGGTATGGGCTTCGTTAGGCGGCGCATATTTGTGGTATCTGATTCGCCGCTATCGCAAAGTGCCGCTGTACGAAGGTGACAGAACGCCAGTGAGCGAAACGTAATAGTCGGATGCGCGCCGCATTATCCTGCCTGAGGGTAATGCGCCGCGCCATTAACTATAAAAAGATGTATGACCCGGATCACGAGTGCTATCATCCGCCCTTATGCTTAGCGCATTAACCCCAGGGGCAAATAATGAACCACGATATCCCGCTAAAATATTTTGATATTGCCGATGAGTACGCGACCGAATGCGCAGAGCCTGTCGCAGACGCTGAACGCACACCGCTGGCCCACTACTTCCAGTTACTGCTCACCCGTTTGATGAACAATGAAGAGATCAGCGAAGAAGCCCAACATGAAATGGCTGCTGAAGCGGGGATTAATCCCGTACGCATTGATGAGATCGCAGAGTTTTTGAATCAATGGGGTAATGAGTAATTATTTAATTGCAGACGATCGGTCAGTATCGTTGTCCGGATAAAGCGTTCACTCTGCATCCGGTTAAAATGACACGCATTGCAGCGTGCTTTAATGGGTTTCTCACGATCGTACCGCTCTGCTCCTCGCTAAGTTGTTCTGTGAGTTATAGTTATAGAGAAATCACGGGTACGAATGTTGAACAGATGGCGACGCCATCTGTTCAACGACCAACCACACGGCCCTCACTACGACCCCTGAACACAAACGGTAATGGCAAATGTCATTAAATATTAGTAAGATAGCCTATTTACATAAAATCCCTTAATATTATGCGCCAGGTATTATCGTCTCTTTTGGTGATTGCTGGACTTGTGAGTGGTCAGGCAATCGCCGCGCCTGAATCTCCCCCGCATGCTGATATCCGCGACAGCGGTTTTGTCTATTGCGTCAGCGGGCAAGTCAACACCTTTAACCCATCCAAAGCGAGCAGTGGGTTAATTGTCGATACCCTTGCCGCCCAGTTTTATGATCGACTGCTGGATGTCGATCCCTATACCTATCGCCTGATGCCGGAACTTGCCGAAAGCTGGGAAGTACTCGACAACGGCGCGACCTATCGCTTCCACCTGCGTCGCGATGTTCCGTTTCAAAAAACCGACTGGTTTACTCCCACTCGTAAAATGAATGCCGACGATGTGGTGTTTACCTTCCAGCGAATTTTTGACCGCAACAACCCGTGGCATAACGTCAACGGCAGCAACTTCCCCTACTTCGACAGCCTGCAATTTGCCGATAACGTGAAAAGCGTCCGCAAACTGGATAATCATACCGTTGAGTTCCGACTCGCCCAGCCGGATGCTTCTTTTTTGTGGCACCTCGCAACCCATTATGCTTCGGTCATGTCGGCAGAATATGCCCGGAAGTTAGAGAAAGAAGATCGCCAGGAGCAACTCGACCGTCAACCGGTCGGCACCGGTCCGTATCAGTTGTCGGAATACCGCGCCGGGCAATTTATTCGCCTACAACGTCATGATGACTTCTGGCGCGGTAAACCGTTAATGCCGCAGGTAGTGGTGGATTTAGGCTCCGGCGGCACTGGACGTCTGTCGAAACTCCTGACCGGGGAATGCGACGTTCTGGCCTGGCCTGCTGCCAGCCAGCTATCCATTTTGCGTGACGACCCGCGCTTGCGTTTAACGCTGCGTCCTGGGATGAACGTCGCCTATCTGGCATTTAACACCGCCAAACCGCCGCTAAATAATCCCGCTGTCCGCCATGCGCTGGCACTGGCGATTAATAACCAGCGCCTGATGCAATCCATCTATTATGGTACGGCTGAAACGGCGGCCTCTATTTTACCGCGCGCCTCGTGGGCCTATGACAACGAGGCTAAAATTACTGAATACAATCCGGCGAAATCGCGCGAACAGTTGAAGTCGTTGGGGCTGGAAAATTTAACGCTGAAACTGTGGGTGCCCACACGTTCGCAGGCTGCCGCTGGCGTCGTCATTGCGTTTGCAGGCCTATCGGTACGATATCAAAGGTCTGGTACTTAGCCCGTTTGGTAACGCCTCCTTTGCTGGGGTGTATCGCGAGAAACAGGATGAGGTGAAAAAACCATGATTATCTTCACCTTACGCCGCATTTTGTTATTGATTGTCACCTTGTTCCTGCTGACCTTCGTTGGCTTCAGCTTGAGCTATTTCACCCCTCATGCGCCGTTACAAGGCGCGTCACTGTGGAATGCCTGGGTGTTCTGGTTTAACGGCCTGATCCACTGGGATTTTGGTGTTTCCAGCATTAACGGTCAACCGATTGCCGAACAGTTAAAAGAGGTCTTCCCGGCGACGATGGAACTGTGCATCCTCGCCTTCGGTTTTGCGCTGATTGTTGGCATCCCCGTGGGGATGATTGCCGGGATTACGCGCCATAAGTGGCAGGATAACTTGATCAACGCCATCGCCTTACTGGGCTTTTCAATCCCGGTGTTCTGGCTGGCGCTTCTGTTGACGCTGTTTTGTTCACTCACGCTAGGTTGGTTGCCCGTTTCAGGGCGTTTCGATCTGCTCTACGAAGTGAAACCGATTACCGGTTTTGCGTTGATTGATGCCTGGCTTTCGGACTCACCATGGCGGGATGAAATGATCATGAGCGCAATCCGCCATATGATATTGCCCGTGATCACCCTGTCGGTTGCGCCAACAACTGAAGTGATCCGCCTGATGCGTATCAGCACTATCGAAGTGTATGACCAGAACTATGTAAAAGCGGCGGCGACCCGCGGTTTGTCGCGCTTTACTATTTTGCGTCGCCACGTTCTGCATAACGCGTTACCGCCGGTTATTCCTCGCCTGGGCTTACAGTTTTCCACCATGCTGACGCTGGCGATGATCACCGAAATGGTTTTTAGCTGGCCGGGTTTAGGGCGCTGGTTAATTAACGCCATCCGCCAGCAGGATTACGCAGCCATTTCCGCCGGAGTGATGGTGTGTGGCTCACTGGTCATTATTGTTAACGTGATTTCTGATATTTTGGGTGCCATGGCTAACCCTCTGAAACATAAGGAATGGTATGCCTTACGATAGCGTATACAGCGAAAAGCGCCCGCCGGGCACGCTGCGTACCGCCTGGCGCAAATTTTATAGTGACGCCTCTGCGATGGTCGGCCTGTACGGCTGCGCGGGGCTGGCTGTACTGTGTATTTTTGGCGGCTGGTTTGCGCCTTACGGCATCGACCAGCAATTTCTCGGTTATCAATTATTGCCGCCGTCATGGTCGCGCTATGGCGAAGTTTCTTTCTTCCTGGGGACTGACGACCTCGGACGCGATGTTTTAAGCCGTTTACTGAGCGGAGCTGCGCCAACCGTGGGTGGCGCATTTGTGGTGACGCTTGCCGCGACGATCTGTGGCCTGGTACTGGGCACCTTCGCCGGGGCGACACACGGCCTCCGCTCAGCGGTGCTTAACCATATTCTGGATACCTTACTGGCGATCCCTTCGCTGCTGTTGGCAATTATCGTTGTAGCGTTTGCCGGACCGAGTTTGTCCCACGCTATGTTTGCTGTCTGGCTGGCATTGCTGCCGCGTATGGTACGTTCGATTTACAGCATGGTGCATGACGAACTGGAAAAAGAGTACGTTATCGCCGCCCGTCTGGATGGCGCATCAACGCTGAATATTCTCTGGTTTGCTGTGATGCCAAACATCACCGCCGGGCTGGTCACCGAGATCACCCGCGCACTGTCGATGGCAATTCTCGATATCGCCGCGCTGGGCTTTCTCGATCTCGGCGCACAACTCCCCTCGCCTGAATGGGGAGCGATGCTCGGTGATGCGCTGGAACTGATTTATGTCGCCCCGTGGACTGTCATGCTGCCAGGTGCGGCAATTATGATTAGCGTGTTGTTGGTTAACCTCCTTGGCGATGGCGTTCGTCGTGCGATTATTGCGGGGGTGGAATAATGCCATTACTCGATATTCGTAACCTGACCATTGAATTTAAAACCGGTGATGAGTGGGTTAAAGCCGTCGACCGGGTAAGTATGACCTTAACCGAAGGTGAAATCCGCGGTCTTGTTGGTGAATCCGGTTCCGGCAAGAGTTTGATTGCGAAAGCGATTTGTGGGGTGAATAAAGATAACTGGCGTGTTACTGCTGACCGTATGCGTTTTGATGATATCGATTTGCTGCGTCTCTCCGCACGCGAACGGCGCAAACTGGTTGGCCATAACGTGTCGATGATTTTCCAGGAACCGCAGTCATGTCTTGACCCTTCAGAACGTGTGGGCCGCCAGTTGATGCAAAACATCCCAGCCTGGACCTATAAAGGCCGTTGGTGGCAGCGTTTTGGCTGGCGCAAACGCCGTGCCATTGAACTGCTGCACCGCGTGGGGATTAAAGATCACAAAGATGCGATGCGCAGTTTTCCCTATGAGTTGACCGAAGGTGAATGTCAGAAAGTGATGATAGCCATTGCACTGGCGAATCAACCGCGTCTGCTGATTGCTGACGAACCGACCAACTCAATGGAGCCAACAACCCAGGCGCAAATCTTTCGCCTGCTGACGCGTCTCAACCAAAACAGCAATACCACTATTTTGCTTATCAGCCATGACTTACAAATGCTTAGCCAATGGGCGGATAAAATTAACGTGCTTTACTGCGGTCAAACAGTGGAAACCGCGCCGAGTAAGGAGTTGGTGACGATGCCACATCATCCTTATACCCAGGCGCTGATCCGCGCGATACCAGACTTCGGCAGCGCGATGCCGCATAAAAGTCGCCTCAATACGCTGCCCGGCGCTATCCCACTGCTGGAACAGTTACCGATTGGTTGTCGTCTGGGGCCACGTTGCCCGTATGCACAACGAGAATGCATTGTGACGCCACGTTTGACGGGGGCGAAAAATCATCTCTATGCCTGTCATTTCCCGCTGAACATGGAGAAAGAGTGAGATGATCGAAACGCTGCTTGAAGTGCGTAATTTAAGTAAAACGTTCCGCTACCGGACCGGCTGGTTTCGTCGTCAGACCGTAGAAGCGGTAAAACCCTTGAGCTTTACGCTACGTGAAGGCCAGACACTGGCGATTATTGGCGAGAATGGTTCGGGTAAATCCACGCTGGCAAAAATGCTGGCGGGAATGATAGAGCCTACCAGCGGCGAGTTATTGATTGACGATCATCCACTGCATTTTGGCGATTATTCCTTCCGCAGTCAGCGTATTCGCATGATTTTTCAGGATCCTTCGACCTCGTTGAATCCCCGTCAACGTATCTCGCAAATTCTGGATTTTCCACTGCGCCTGAACACCGACCTGGAACCGGAACAGCGTCGCAAACAGATTATTGAAACGATGCGTATGGTTGGGCTGCTACCGGATCACGTCAGTTACTATCCGCATATGTTGGCACCCGGACAAAAACAGCGTCTGGGTCTGGCGCGCGCGCTGATATTGCGCCCAAAAGTCATTATTGCCGATGAAGCCCTCGCTTCACTGGATATGTCGATGCGTTCGCAGTTGATTAATCTGATGCTGGAGTTACAGGAAAAACAGGGCATTTCGTATATTTATGTTACCCAGCATATCGGAATGATGAAGCACATTAGCGACCAGGTGCTGGTGATGCATCAGGGCGAGGTTGTCGAGCGAGGCAGCACCGCGGATGTGCTGGCATCACCGCTGCATGAACTCACCAAACGGCTGATTGCCGGGCACTTTGGCGAAGCATTGACAGCGGATGCGTGGCGTAAAGATCGCTAATTTTCTGAATCCTCCTTCCAGATTATTCACCTCATTCTGACAAGAGATTAAATCTTGTCAGAATGAGGTGATGGATAAAATAAAATCAAATGCGCGTGATTTAAGAAGCAATCTCACTTTGCAGGAACGAAAGCTCTGGCGATATCTTCGCAGCCGACGTTTTGGTGATTTCAAATTTCGCCGTCAACATCCGGTGGGGAGCTACATTCTCGATTTTGCTTGCTGCTCGGCGCGTGTAGTCGTTGAGCTGGATGGTGGGCAGCATGATTTGGCAGTTGCCTATGATTCCAGGCGCACTAGCTGGCTTGAGTCGCAGGGCTGGACCGTGCTGCGTTTCTGGAATAACGAGATTGATTGTAATGAGGAGACGGTGCTGGAGAATATTCTGCAGGAACTGAACCGCCGGTCACCCTCTCCCTGAAAGAGCGAGGGGGCCGACCGAGCCGAATAGCTGTTGTGGTGAAAATATGGTGACAGTTCTGGAGAATATTCGGCAAGGTCTGAACCGTCCCAGCCATCGCCCTGAAAGGGTTAGGGGGCTGTATAAGCCTGTTTGTTGCTGGGGTGACAATATTTGCACAATACGGTCCCCTCGCCCCTCTGGGGAGAGGATTAGGGTGAGGGGAAAAGCGCCCCCCCTGCCGCAGCCTGCTCCGGTCGGACCTGGCAACTATAGCTACTCACAGCCAGGTTGATTATAATAACCGTTTATCTGTTCGTACTGTTTACTAAAACGACGAATCGCCTGATTTTCAGGCACAACAAGCATCAACAATAAGGATTAAAGCTATGGGTTTTCTTTCCGGTAAGCGCATTCTGGTAACCGGTGTTGCCAGCAAACTATCCATCGCCTACGGTATCGCTCAGGCGATGCACCGCGAAGGAGCTGAACTGGCATTCACCTACCAGAACGACAAACTGAAAGGCCGCGTAGAAGAATTTGCCGCTCAATTGGGTTCTGACATCGTTCTGCAGTGCGATGTTGCAGAAGATGCCAGCATCGACACCATGTTCGCTGAACTGGGGAAAGTTTGGCCGAAATTTGACGGTTTCGTACACTCTATTGGTTTTGCACCTGGCGATCAGCTGGATGGTGACTATGTTAACGCCGTTACCCGTGAAGGCTTCAAAATTGCCCACGACATCAGCTCCTACAGCTTCGTTGCAATGGCAAAAGCTTGCCGCTCCATGCTGAATCCGGGTTCTGCCCTGCTGACCCTTTCCTACCTTGGCGCTGAGCGCGCTATCCCGAACTACAACGTTATGGGTCTGGCAAAAGCGTCTCTGGAAGCGAACGTGCGCTATATGGCGAACGCGATGGGTCCGGAAGGTGTGCGTGTTAACGCCATCTCTGCTGGTCCGATCCGTACTCTGGCGGCTTCCGGTATCAAAGACTTCCGCAAAATGCTGGCTCATTGCGAAGCCGTTACCCCGATTCGCCGTACCGTTACTATTGAAGATGTGGGTAACTCTGCGGCATTCCTGTGCTCCGATCTCTCTGCCGGTATCTCCGGTGAAGTAGTCCACGTTGACGGCGGTTTCAGCATCGCTGCAATGAACGAACTCGAACTGAAATAATCGTTCTGTTAGTAAAGATGGGCGGCGTTCTGCCGCCCGTTATCTCTGTTATACCTTTCTGATATTTGTTATCGCCGATCCGTCTTTCTCCCCTTCCCGCCTTGCGTCAGGATAACGATTTCCTTTACGACCAAGGAGCGCCCATGGAACAACGCCACATCACCGGCAAAAGCCACTGGTATCATGAAACGCAATCCAGTACTGCGGAGTATGACGTTCTGCCTCTGGTCCCGGAAGCCGCAAAGGTCAGCGATCCCTTTCTGCTCGACGTGATCCTTGATGAAGAAACGCTGGCTCCCTTCCTTTCATGGCTGGTCCCTGCGCGCGTTCTTGCAGTGGAATTGTTCCCTGACCAGCTTACCGTGACCCGTTCACAGACCTTCACCGCTTATGAACGCTTGTCTACGGCCCTGACGGTTGCTCAGGTTTGCGGCGTCCAGCGGTTATGTAACTACTATTCGGCGCGACTTACGCCGCTCCCCGGGCCTGATTCCTCCAGGGAAAGCAATCATAGGTTGGCACAAATCACGCAATATGCCCGCCAACTGGCTAGCTCGCCTTCTATTATCGACAACCGATCGCGCCAGCATCTGAATGACGTCGGTCTTACTGCCTGGGACTGTGTGATCATTAACCAAATCATTGGTTTTATTGGCTTTCAGGCGCGGACCATTGCGACATTTCAGGCTTATCTCGGGCACCCGGTACGCTGGTTACCCGGTCTGGAAATACAAAACTACGCCGACGCGTCACTGTTTGCTGATGAATCAATACGCTGGCGAAGCAGCTATGAGGTGGAAAAACTACCTGAAGAGTACACAAAAAGTTCAACTGCAGAACTTTGCCAACTGGCCGAAACACTCTCTCTCCACCCTATTTCACTTTCCCTTCTCGAAAGGTTGTTAAACAGTACACGGGTTAATACACAGCCGGATAATAAGCTTGCGGCGTTGTTATGCGCGCGGATAAATGGCAGTCCTGCTTGTTTTGCCGCCTGTATGGATTCATCAAATGAATATAAAAAAATCAGCGCCCTTGTGCGCAAGGGCGAAAATGAAATTAACCAATGGGCTGACCGTCATTCTGTTGAGCACGCTACCGTTCAGGCGATACAATGGCTGACCCGAGCACCCGATCGCTTTAGCGCCGCCCAGTTCAGTCCTTTACTCGAACACGAAAAATCATCAACGCAGATTATTAATCTGCTGGTATGGAGCGGGCTGTGTGGCTGGATAAATCGCTTAAAAATCGCGTTGGGTGAGACATATTAACCTTGCCGCGTCAGACAGATTCGCGTAAAACTGTCAGCCGCTCTAATGGCCACCAAAATAGACAATTATGTTTCAGGACAACCCGCTGCTAGCGCAGCTTAAACAGCAACTGCATTCCCAGACGCCACGCGCTGAAGGGGTGGTAAAAGCCACAGAAAAAGGCTTTGGCTTCCTGGAAGTCGACGCGCAAAAAAGTTATTTCATTCCGCCGCCGCAGATGAAAAAAGTCATGCATGGCGACCGAATTATCGCGGTGATCCACAGTGAAAAAGAACGTGAATCCGCAGAGCCAGAAGAACTGGTTGAACCGTTCCTGACTCGTTTCGTGGGTAAAGTTCAGAGCAAAAATGACCGTCTGGCCATCGTTCCTGATCATCCACTCTTAAAAGACGCCATTCCTTGCCGCGCAGCCCGTGGCCTGAACCACGAGTTTAAAGAAGGCGACTGGGCGGTTGCCGAAATGCGCCGTCATCCGCTGAAAGGCGATCGTTCTTTCTATGCAGAACTGACACAATACATCACTTTTGGTGACGACCACTTTGTACCGTGGTGGGTTACCCTTGCGCGCCATAATCTGGAAAAAGAAGCACCAGACGGCGTCGCTACCGAAATGCTCGATGAAGGTCTGGTTCGTGAAGATCTGACCGCGCTGGATTTTGTCACCATCGACAGTGCCAGCACAGAAGATATGGATGACGCCCTTTTCGCTAAGGCGTTGCCGGATGACAAACTTCAGCTGATTGTGGCGATTGCCGATCCAACCGCGTGGATTGCTGAAGGCAGCAAGCTGGACAAAGCCGCGAAAATTCGCGCATTCACCAACTATCTGCCTGGCTTCAACATCCCTATGCTGCCTCGCGAGCTTTCTGACGATCTCTGCTCACTGCGCGCCAATGAAGTCCGCCCGGTACTGGCATGCCGCATGACGCTCTCCGCTGATGGCACCATTGAAGATAATATCGAATTCTTTGCCGCCACCATCGAATCCAAAGCAAAGCTGGTGTATGACCAGGTTTCTGACTGGCTGGAAAATACCGGTGACTGGCAGCCTGAAAGTGAAGCAATTGCCGAACAAGTCCGTTTGCTAGCGCAAATTTGCCAACGCCGCGGCGAGTGGCGTCATAACCACGCACTGGTGTTTAAAGATCGCCCGGATTACCGCTTTATTCTCGGTGAAAAAGGTGAAGTGCTGGATATCGTCGCCGAGCCTCGTCGCATTGCCAACCGTATCGTCGAAGAAGCGATGATTGCCGCTAACATTTGTGCGGCCCGCGTACTGCGCGATAAGCTCGGTTTTGGCATCTATAACGTGCATATGGGCTTTGATCCGGCGAATGCCGACGCGCTGGCAGCGTTGCTGAAAACGCACGGTCTGCATGTCGATGCCGAAGAAGTGCTCACGCTGGACGGTTTCTGCAAACTGCGTCGTGAACTGGATGCGCAACCAACTGGTTTCCTCGACAGCCGCATTCGTCGCTTCCAGTCATTTGCTGAAATTAGCACTGAACCCGGTCCTCACTTTGGCCTCGGTCTGGAAGCATACGCCACCTGGACATCGCCGATCCGTAAATATGGCGACATGATCAACCACCGTCTGCTGAAAGCGGTTATCAAAGGCGAAACTGCGACGCGTCCACAGGATGAGATCACTGTCCAAATGGCCGAGCGTCGCCGTCTCAATCGGATGGCAGAACGTGATGTTGGTGACTGGTTATACGCACGCTTCCTGAAAGACAAAGCCGGGACCGACACCCGTTTCGCGGCGGAAATTGTCGATATCAGCCGTGGCGGCATGCGTGTTCGTTTGGTTGATAACGGCGCTATCGCCTTTATTCCTGCACCTTTCTTACACGCTGTGCGCGATGAAATGGTTTGCAGCCAGGAAAACGGCACCGTACAAATTAAAGGTGAAACGGTTTATAAAGTAACTGACGTTATTGACGTCACCATTGCCGAAGTCCGCATGGAAACCCGCAGCATTATTGCGCGCCCGGTCGCGTAATCTCCTTTCACGGCCCATTCCTTATGAATGGGCCGTTTATTTCCCCGCTCTACCTTCATCATATCCCGGCAGTTTTTTAACTGACTTTCGTTTGAAAACTGGCGTTTTTCCAAAACTGGATTACAAATAAATATATAAAAAAAACAATGCGTTTAGCCGCCGTTAATTTCATGTAAGTCATGTTGTTCCTTTTATTTAACCGCGGACTCCGCTGTTAACCGGAGGATATGCATCATGAAAACCGTTAGGGAGTCCACAACGTTGTACAACTTTCTCGGATCGCACAATTCATACTGGCGGTTGACGGAAAGCAGCGATGTTTTGCGCTTTTCTACCACCGAAACCACAGAACCTGAACGTATGTTGCAGTTATCTGCCGAACAGGCTGCTCGAATCAGGGAAATGACGGTCATCACCTCCAGCCTGATGATGAGTCTGACCGTCGATGAAAGCGATCTTTCTGTGCATCTGGTAGGACGAAAAATCAATAAACGGGAATGGGCTGGCAACGCGTCTGCATGGCATGACACACCGGCGGTTGCTCGTGATTTATCACACGGGCTTTCCTTTGCTGAGCAGGTAGTTTCTGAAGCACATTCCGCAATAGTCATTCTCGACAGCCGGGGGAATATTCAACGCTTCAATCGCTTATGTGAAGATTACACAGGGTTGAAAGAACACGACGTCATTGGGCAAAGCGTGTTTAAACTGTTTATGAGCCGTCGTGAAGCTGCGGCATCCAGGCGCAATAACCGTGTATTTTTTCGAAGCGGCAATGCATATGAAGTCGAACTGTGGATACCAACACGTAAAGGCCAGCGGCTGTTTCTGTTTCGCAATAAATTTGTCCACAGCGGCAGTGGCAAAAACGAGATTTTTTTAATCTGTTCCGGTACCGACATTACCGAAGAGCGCCGCGCTCAGGAGCGACTGCGTATTCTGGCAAATACCGACAGTATCACCGGACTGCCGAATCGTAACGCAATGCAGGAGTTAATCGATCACGCTATTAATCATGCAGATAACAATAAAGTTGGGGTTGTGTATCTTGATTTGGATAATTTTAAAAAGGTCAACGACGCCTATGGGCATTTGTTTGGTGACCAGTTATTACGCGACGTGTCATTGGCTATTTTAAGCTGTCTCGAACATGACCAGGTGTTGGCGCGTCCAGGTGGCGATGAGTTTCTGGTACTGGCATCCAATACCTCACAAAGCGCGCTGGAAGCAATGGCATCACGAATTTTGACCCGCTTACGCCTCCCCTTTCGTATTGGTTTAATTGAAGTTTATACCAGCTGTTCAGTAGGTATTGCACTCTCTCCCGAACATGGTTCGGACAGCGCGGCTATTATTCGTCACGCCGACACAGCAATGTACACAGCGAAGGAAGGCGGACGAGGACAATTTTGCGTTTTTACCCCAGAAATGAATCAACGGGTATTTGAATATCTCTGGCTGGATACCAACTTGCGTAAAGCACTAGAAAACGATCAGTTGGTTATTCACTATCAACCGAAAATCACCTGGCGTGGCGAAGTGCGCAGTCTGGAAGCACTAGTACGTTGGCAGTCACCTGAACGTGGGTTGATTCCACCGTTGGACTTCATTTCCTACGCCGAAGAGTCAGGGCTAATTGTGCCTTTAGGCCGTTGGGTGATTCTCGATGTCGTACGCCAGGTGGCAAAGTGGCGGGATAAAGGCATAAACCTGCGAGTGGCGGTAAATATTTCTGCACGTCAGCTCGCCGATCAAACCATTTTCACCGCCCTGAAACAGGTTCTCCAGGAACTCAATTTTGAATACTGCCCTATAGATGTTGAACTGACAGAGAGTTGTCTGATTGAGAATGATGAACTGGCACTGTCTGTTATTCAACAATTTAGCCAACTAGGTGCGCAAGTACATCTGGATGATTTTGGTACCGGCTACTCTTCACTTTCGCAACTGGCGCGCTTTCCGATCGATGCCATCAAACTTGACCAGGTTTTTGTTCGAGATATTCACAAACAACCTGTCTCGCAGTCACTGGTCCGGGCGATCGTCGCTGTGGCCCAGGCATTGAATCTTCAGGTGATCGCCGAAGGTGTAGAGAGTGCAAAGGAAGATGCTTTTTTAACCAAGAACGGGATCAATGAGCGGCAAGGATTTTTGTTTGCCAAACCGATGCCCGCCGTCGCCTTCGAACGCTGGTATAAACGCTATCTGAAGCGCGCATAAGTAGATGAATATATATACTTAGCGCTATATCCCGTCATTATATATCGTATTCCTGGATGATAATTAGCCGTTGCTGTTAAACACTTCTCTTTTAGCGGCAATTTTTGCATTATTCATTTTCCACTTTTGCTATAAGGATGTCCTTGATGTCTGAATTTGATGCCCAGCGCGTTGCCGAACGTATTGATATTGTGTTAGATATCCTTGTGGCAGGCGATTACCACTCTGCGATCCATAATCTCGAGATACTTAAAGCAGAACTCTTGCGCCAGGTTGCTGAATCTACGCCAGACATCCCGAAGGCACCGTGGGAGATTTAACAATCGTGCCTTCAGGTTTTCCTATTTGAGGATGCCCGGCGCGTCAGTATTTTTTTATTAAGTATTATAACGTTATAAGAATTACAGCGATGAATTCCCGACAACAAACTATTCTACAGATGGTCATTGACCAGGGTCAGGTTAGCGTAACCGATCTGGCAAAAGCCACTGGAGTTTCTGAAGTTACCATTCGCCAGGATCTCAACACACTCGAAAAACTGAGTTACCTCCGCCGTGCACATGGCTTTGCTGTTTCGCTTGATAGTGATGACGTCGAAACCCGTATGATGAGCAACTATACGCTGAAGCGTGAACTCGCCGAGTTTGCCGCGTC
>PPYF01017030.1_pt1 | contig 19836 bp, 17 predicted proteins | sample 1559871 | NCBI WGS metagenome assembly PPYF01 (sample SAMN08240021, study PRJNA423297) | Human gut metagenome, whole genome shotgun sequencing project. | reverse complement strand
ATATTACTGTAAGTGTATACACAGAATATAAATAAAGGAGAAAGATATGGATAAGCTTCTGTCAAATATAATTAATGCAGAATATGCATATTCAAACACCGTATTTCCAGTAAGTATAAACGACAAGAAATTAACTGTTCAGATGAAGGCTTTTGATATAAATCTTATAAATAATCTGAGGATAATATCAAACAGAGAAATAATAGTTATCCAAAAAAGTGAGGAGGAGATACTTAAAAATATAGGCGAATATTATAAAAGAAGTGATAGAAATGATAAAAATTATGCTGAGTTGATGTTTGAAAATCTAATAGAAATAGCTGTAAAAAGGGGAGCAAGTGATATACATATTGAACCCTTTGATTCTTATGCTCGTGTGAGATACAGGATAGAGGGAGACCTTATAAATGTCAGCAGATATACCATAGAAGATTATATAGAACTGTCCACAATAATAAAGTTAAAAGCATCTTGTGATATAACAGAAAAAAGAATAGCTCAAGATGGAAGGTTTAGCTACTACAAGGAGGGCTTTGATGTAGATATTAGACTTGGCTGTATAGCGACTGTTTATGGAGAAAAGTTGGCACTTAGAATATTGGATAGAAATAACTTTATTCAGGATAGAAAAAGCCTTGGATTTTCAAGAGAAGCAATAGAAATAATGGATGAAATAATTACAATGAAATCTGGAATATTGCTGATTACTGGACCAACAGGAAGTGGCAAGTCATCAACTGTATATTCCATATTAAATGAAATAAAAAATCAGGATATAAATATTATGACAATAGAAGACCCTGTAGAGTACAAGATTGAAGGAGTAAATCAGATACAGGTCAACTTAAAGTCGGGAATAAGATTTGACAATGGATTAAGAGCTATCTTGAGACAAGATCCTGATGTAATTATTTTGGGGGAAATTCGAGATTATGAAACAGCCAAAATAGCAATTAGAGCAGCAATTACAGGACACCTTGTTATCAGTACGCTCCACACCAATGATGCTCTATCATCTATAGCAAGACTCAGGGATATGGGAATAGAGCCATATCTTATCAAGGCAAGCCTTTTGGGAGTAGTATCACAAAGGTTGGTAAAATCAAAAGGCAAGAATGAAAAATTAGTTTCAAGCAAAAATATATCAAGAAGAAAGCTTATATATGAGCTGCTTAAAATAAATAAGGAGATTCAAGAAGCAATAGTGTCAGACAAGGATATAGAATATATCAAGGAAGTTGCATTAAAAAGTGGAATGATTAGCTTTGAAGATTCTATAGAAAGGATTTAGAAAATAAAAAGAAGCTTTTAGATTTTATAGAAGGCTTAAAATTAGGGGAAAACTCTAGACTTGAATTTAGCTTGCTAGAATACTCTAGCTTTGATGATCTATTTAAGATTGGGCTTTAAACTTAATAGAAGTGTCTAGACTTAATATGAATATTTAGACTTTAAAAAGAATTTATAGCTAAAAAGGATTAAAGTTTGCAGCGGACTTTTAGTATAATTTCACTTTATTTAGAGGTGGTGATATGAAGATATTTGACAATAAAAAACTAAAGGATAAGGAAATAAAAATAATGTGCAGGCAGATGTCCAGTATGTCTAGGTCTGGCTGTAATATAGTGAAGATATTTGAAACAATAATAGGATCATCTTCCATAAATATGGCAAGAGCTTTAAATATAAGCAAGAAAAATGTAGAGTCAGGAAAAAGTCTAGCCGAATCATTTGCAAATAGTAATCAGTTTTCCAAGTTTTTCGTCAATATGATTCACGCTGGGGAAGTAAGTGGAAATATAGACTATATATTAGAGAGACTATCTCTATATTATGAGCGTGAAGATAAATTAAGGTCCAAAATTATAAGTGTTTCAATATACCCAGTTATATTAATAATAGTTTCTATTATTGCACTAAATTTTGTGATGCTCTTTGTCATTCCAAACTTCGAGATGGCATTTTCTATAGAAAGTATGGAGCTTCCAAATTCCACTAGAAGAGTGTTTGCTATATCTAATTATCTAAGGAAAAATATAATATATATATTTATAAGTGTAGTAGCTATCATTGGCTATATTATTAAGTCAATTAAAGGAGATTATAGATATAAGTTATGGATAGATGAAGCTCTCTTTAAAATACCCATAGTCAAGAAAATAAATGTGCTTATTATATCAGATAAATTTTCAAGAGTTTTGAGTATATTGCTAGATAGTGGAGTACATATTGTTGATGCACTAGATATATCAAGCAAAATATTAAACAATAGCTATGCAGAGGATAGACTCAAAATAGCTAAAAATAATATAGAAAAGGGCAACAATGTAACTGACTCCCTAGAACTATCAGGTATATTTCCTAGGATTTTTATATCAATGATAGAATCAGGTGAAGAGGCTGGTAGATTCAATGAGGCTTTGGATACTGTCGGAAAATATTATGAAGAGGAATTAGATATTGAACTAGAAAATTTTATCAAAATGTTTGAGCCAGTAATGATAGTTTTGATGGGAGTATTAATAGGAGCAACTATGATAGTATTGCTATCTCCTATGTTTGATATTATATCGAGTATATCTTAGTAGAATGGGCAAGCTTTATATTTACTTGCAAGGTCTAGAAAATATAAAAGTGTTATTTATAGAAGTATAAGAAAATAAAGTGCTTTTAGAAAGGTGGTAGTTATGTCAAAAAAGATTGGAAAATTAAATAGCGAGAAAGCTACTAAAGTCTTAGATAATAATAAGGTAAGTGAAAGACTAGGTCAGAAAAGGAAAATAAACAGTACTTTCAGGTCAAAATATCAGAGAAGAAAGGGATTTACACTGATAGAGATGATAGTAGTCGTAACAATTATAGGTATATTGTCTGGAATAGTAGCTATAAAATATAATGGTGCTCAGAAAATGGCAAAGGAAAATACTGATTATGCAAACGCATCTGTAATAGCCACAGCTGCCTATATGTCAAAAGAAAATGGAGACGGAGCAGAGGTATATAAAAATGTAACTCAACTAAAAGAAAAACATTACCTAAATAGAGTTCCCAAGCCTCAAAGTGAAAAGAAGGAGGAGTTTACTATATTGGAGGATTCTCAGGATGGCGGAGATATACTGGTAAAGGTAGGAGAAAAAACATTTTACCCAAAACCTGATAAAAATCAATCTTCATTAAGTGACTAGAAGAGTTTTAAAAATTGATTAATATTAGTTTAAAGTAGTTAAAAAGGAGGATAGTATGAAGTTGAGCAGTTTATATATAATATTTGAAACAAATGGATACAGTCTCTTAGTTGTAGACGGAAAAAAGGACAAGATAAATATAGTGCTTGACCGATACTACCCTTCTGAAATAAAAAATACCAGCTATAAGCTAAATCAACTTTGCTTTGAAATATGTGATAAAATAAGAGTATTAGAGCTTGAAAATAATATAAAAATTGCTGAATTAATATGTGTAGCTCAGAGCAGTGAAGTTCTACTGATGGATGTAGAACTCCTATCTAAGTCAAGCAAAAAAGAAGTGGAAAATTTAATAGATATAAAGTTGAGTCAGATCAAAGGTCTGGACTCTAAAAAATTTATAAAGCACTATGAAAAAATAGAAAAAATAAATGATGATTTCAGCAAATTTAGGATATGTATATTCCCAAGATATATTATTGAACTTATGAAAAATATAAGTAAACTATCCAAGAAAAAATGTAGAGAAATATATGCATCGTATGATATTGTCGACAGTATGGATATATTTGATGAGATTGAAGAAAAAACTATTCCTATCCTAGAATTTAGAAAGGAAGATATAGTTTTATATATACAAGAAAAGTCAAAAGTAGAAAGCATGATGACAATTAGTACTGAGTATATAGATTCATCTCTAATATCATATCTTTCTAGAAGTAAAAGCATACTTTGCTTTGGAAATAAGGAAAATCAAGGATATAAACTACTAGAAAAAGAAGTAACTTTCAAAAAGTATCTCGGGAAATATGCTCTTATAGAAAAGTTACAGACTAAGAAAAAAGATATCTGTAATTTTTATGAAAAAGAAGAATCAAAATCATTTTATATGAAAGCATTAAAATTACTTTTTTTGATTTTAATAATAACATCTATAAAAACTGTAAATGTATTGGCTAAAAACACAAGCCTTGAAAATGAAAAAGAAACGAAAAAAGAGACAGCTATAAATCAAAATAGAGAAGAAGGGTTGAGAAAGAATAAAAATTTTGAAAATATTTATGGTGTAGATATATGGAAAGTATATGATATCTCTTCAGTTTTATCAAAAAAAGTGAAAAATATAGATATAGATCAAGAGAAAATAGTATTTGAATTTCTTCTTTCAGATAAGTCACAAATTAAATCAATATTAAGAGAAAAAGCCTTAGAGGGTGCTGAGCTAGAATATATAAGGACAGAAGAGATTTCTCTTAATGAAGCAGAGCAGATATATGGTATAGGAGAAAATAATAAAGAAGGTAATCAAAAAAGCAGGGAAGAAAACAATAATCAAGGAAAACTCAAAGAGAAAGTTGATCAAGAAAATAAAGAAGAAGGCTGGCAAAAAAACAATAAAGAAAAAAGTAATCAAAGCAGGAAAGACTATACTGAAGAAAAAAACAGTAAAGAAGAAGCCAGGGAAAAAAGTTTTGAAGAAAAAGATGGTCAAAAAGACTGCTGGGAAAAAACTAATAAAAAAGAAAAAGAAAATATCTTAAAAAAATATAATAAATATCTATATTCCTATGCAGAAGAAAGTATTGAAAGTATAGAAGTGATAGAAGAAACAGAAAAAATAACAGTAGAAAAAAGTAATCCAGATAGAGATGATAATGACAATAGAGAAGATAGGGGAAAAAATAAGGAAGAAAAAAATATAAATAACTATAAAAGTGAAAGAGATAGGGAAAGCTACAAAGAAGATAAAGGCATAGAAAAAGAAGAAAGTAAAGATCAAGAAGAAAAAGACGATAAAATAAGAAATAGAAAACTTAATAATAAAGAAGAAAAAGATAAAAATGGCAAGGAAAATGACAGTAGCAATGGAGAAAAAATAAAAGTATATATAGTAAAAATGAGTATAAAAATATAAAAGCAGATCTAGCAAAAGTCATAAATATAGAAGTAAGTATCAAAGAGAATACAAGATAGCAAAAGAAATAGGAGAAAATAATGGATAAGAAAAAATTTGCCATATCTATTATGCTTGTAACTACAATCTTTCTTCTTAATGCCCTGATTTTATCTCCATATACTCAAAAAAATGCTGCCCTGAAAAGTGAAATCGAGTATATGGATAGTGGGAAAATGCTTGATAATAAAACTAAGGTAGCTCAGGCTGATAGTAGCGAGACAGATAGTTATGAAGAAAAGGACACGGATACTATAGGAGAAAGAGGGGAAAATCTAGATTTGGACAATAACGGAAAGTCTAAGCTAGAAAAAAATAGCAACAGAGACTTCTATCAAGAAGCTTCGATGGATCCTAATATAGTATCAATTGAAAAAGCTAGCCAAGAAAATGAAAATAAATATAGAATAATGCTCAGAGGTGAAAATAAAGACTTTATAAAATTTATAAATTACCTAGATAAACAAAACAAAAAAGTAAAAATAGATCAAATAATGTACAATAAGTATGAGAAAACTGGTGAATACACAATATTAGTTAACTTATTTCCTAAATAGGTATGTTTAGTATTTTCAATCCTTGATATATGTGATATAATAAAACCACTGTGTAAAAGCTAAATACACAGAAATAACTCGTATAATAATAGAGAAATCGTATTATTATGAGTAATACAATCTAATATTAGGGAGCAATAAAGATGTTAAAAAGGAATGATAAGTGTTACTGCGGAAGTGGAAAAAAATATAAAAACTGTTGTATGGATAAAGATAAGGTTGATAAGGTAGAAATACTAAATAACAAGGCCTTAGACAGCAAAAAGGAAAAAATTGATAAAAAGTATACTGAATCTATAGTAAAGTTAAGTGGATACTTAGAGGAGTTAATAAGAAAAGACGATAAAATAAGAAAGCATCAAGAAGAAGCTAAGGAAACATTTTTTGATGAAAATACAAAGGATGACGAAGCTGCGGCTAGATTTTTTGCGTCATACTTCTCATATGATTATGTAATTGGCAAGGATATGACTCCCGCTATATACATATTAAATAAGAAGAAGTTCAATAGCACAGAAAAGAGAATAATATCAAATTGTGTAAATTCTTACCCAAGCTTATTTGAAATAGATAGCGTTGATGGAAGAGAAGTAACAATTAAGGATTTATTTACAGGAAAGAAATATAATACTCTAGACTCAAAGATTTTGGGTGAATTTACTAAGGGTGACTATCTAATAGCAAGACCAGTATTAATTGATGATACATACATATTGATAGACCTTACTATAAGAATTCAAGCCGAAACTAAGGATGTAATATACAATAGTATTATGGAGGCTTATGAAAGCAGCAAGCCAAATCAGGTAAGTATGGAATACTTTGTAATGATTAATACATTATTCTTCTATAAATATATAGTACAGCTATTACAGATGAGTGACTATGTTGAATCTGAAGATGATGATCAAGAATCAAAGGAATCAAGTAAAGAAGAGTCAGCCGAAAATATTGAAGAAACTCAAACAGAAGAGTTAGCTGAAAATACAGAAGAAACTAAAGCAAAAGAAGAAACTGTAGAAGAAACTCAGTCAGCAGATGAAGTATCTAACTCACAAGAAGATGAGATGACTAAGATATTAAAGGAAAAGATAGAAGATGCATCTGTTCTTGAAGCTGTAATCAAGTTATGGAAAGATGTAGCAGGAAAGACTGAGATTACTGGTTCTGAAAATGGATGGGCATCAGGTCTTGAATATCACTATAGAAAATCAATAGGAGAAAGTGTAACTCAAACTGCTATAGCGAAGAACTATGGAGTAAGTGCAAGCACTCTAGCTAAGAGAAATAAAGAAATAACTTCTTTAGTATCTATAAGTGAATAATTAATATATTACCGTGGGAGGCAATATGAAGCTAAAAATAGGAAATAGTATACCTGTTGCAACTAGTTTTGTAAAATCCAATCCAGCAGTGCCAGTTTATAATGGCGAAGAAAGTATGGAAAATCTATATGCAGTTATATATCATATAGAGATAGGATACAACAAATCAGGAGAGCAAGAACTACTTCAGTATGTAATAGTGGATTATAAGAAATATTCATTGACTGAAGAAGAAAAGAAGAACATATTAGAAATAGCTCATAGTTACTGTGCAGATAAAGGTATAGAAAACGATAAAAACTTAGAAATAAAACTACTTGATAATGAAATTGCTGAGGACTTTGTAGAGAAGATATTCAACAACATGAAGGTAATCAGAGGAATGATTTCAAACGAGTAATATTGTAGGAGGCTATCTTTAGCCTCCTTTTAAATTTGCTAGATAATTATAAGAGTCAAAGTAGACTAGAGTCCAAGCTAAGAAGTAAGGGAATTACTGGAATTTATCAGCTTGAGGAATTAATTATAGAGCCAAGTGGAGAGATTAGTTATACTAAAAAGGGCGAGGATAAACTATCTGCAATACTTATAGATAGGGGTATCCTAAACAAGGATCTTCTTGAAGAAATAGATAAAACAGAAGAATGGCTAAATGTAGAACTAGGCAAAAGGGATATAGAAAAAGTAGAAGATGTATTCTGTGCAGAATGGAATGAGAAAAATCTATGGATATATCCTTACTAGCTAAAATAGAAAAAGTTAATAAAAGCGTATATTAAGAGGAGAAGTTATGTTAAGAGTATCAAATATAAAGATAGATATAGACGATTCAATAGAGTTAGTTAGAGAAAAACTTTGTAAAAAGTTAAAGATAAGAGATGGCGAAATCAAGTATTACAGCATATATAAAGAATCAATAGATGCTAGAAAGAAAAATGAGAAAATCAGTCTAGTATATACAGTAGATGTAAAGGTGAATAATGAAAAGAGATTGATGAAGTTTAAGCCAAAGGACTGTGTAGAGATTAAGACTAATAAATATAGAGATATAAAGGTTGGTAGTGAAGAACTAGAGCATAGACCTGTAATAATTGGTTCTGGACCAGCAGGACTTTTTGCAGCTTTATTGTTGACACAGAGAGGTTACTCACCAATATTATTGGAAAGAGGAGCAGACGTAGATACAAGAACAAAGGATATCGATGACTTTTGGAAAAACTCTAAGCTAAAGGCAAATTCTAATGTACAGTTTGGAGAAGGTGGAGCAGGTACTTTTTCAGATGGAAAACTAACTACAAGACTAAAGGATATAAGATGTGAAAAAGTTTTATCTGAATTTATAAACTTTGGAGCTCCAGAAGATATCCAATACTCTCATAAGCCTCACGTTGGTACAGATATACTAAAGGGTGTTATCAAAAATATGAGAGAAGAAATGATAAATCTTGGTGCAGAAGTTAGATTTAATTCTCAGGTAACTGATATACAGATTGAAGATGGCAAGGTAGTAGCAGTAGTAATAAATGATAAGGAAGTACTTCCTGCTCATCACGTAATCCTAGCAATAGGACATAGTGCTAGAGATACATATAGAAGCCTATACAAAAATGGTGTTGAGATGGAGCAAAAACCTTTTGCAATGGGAGCGAGAATAGAACATCCTCAGGAAATGATAAATAAAACTCAGTATGGAAAGTTTGCAGATCATCCAAAGCTAGGTGCTGCAGACTATAGATTGACAGCTCATGCAGATAATGGAAGAAGTGTATATACTTTCTGTATGTGTCCAGGAGGAAGTGTAATAGCCTCTGCAAGTAGTGAAGGTCATCTAGTAACAAACGGTATGAGTGAACACGCGAGAGATTTAGAAAATGCAAATAGTGGACTATTGGTAAATATTGAAACATCAGACTTTGAGTCAGATAGCCCTCTAGCAGGTATAGAGTATCAGGAAAAATACGAAAAGTTAGCATATGAATTGGGTGGAAAAAACTACAATGCACCAGCTCAGTTAGTGGGAGATTTCCTAGAAGGAAAGGCATCTACATCTATCAAAAGTGTTAAAGGATCATATCAGCCAGGGCTAACTATGACAGATCTATCAAACTGCCTACCAGATTTTGTAGTGGAAGCTATGAGAGATGGTATTGTAAAGTTAGATCATAAGCTTCACGGATTTGCAATGGAAGATGCAGTACTTACAGGTATAGAGACTAGATCTTCTTCACCAATCAGAATTAAGAGAGATTCTGAAACACTAGAATCAGTAAACACAAAAAATCTATATCCTTGTGGAGAAGGTGCTGGATATGCTGGTGGTATAGTAACAGCAGCAGTTGACGGTATTAAGTGTGCCGAAAAAATAATAGAAAAGTTTTCTCCAAGAAATATTTAATAATACTGACAATTTCCAAAAAGCTCCAAAAAATATCAAAAAGGACAGAAATTACAAATAAAACTTCAAAAAAGTGTTATAATATATCATAGATGGTATTTGATAGTGATATAGATACACTTTATAGCCAAGTATTTGCAATATAGTGAATATATCAATAAAGACCGTTGATGATGGGTAACTATAAGAAAGAAGACAATTTTAATGCTATGTGATTATGGCAAGATAGAAATCGATATGAGTAAGGAGAGTATTATGAGTAATTTAAGATTTGATTTTAGTAAGGCAGAAACATTTGTTGAAAAGAGAGAAATTGAAGCAATGCAGCCATTTGTAAGTGTGGCACATAATTTACTTCATGAAGGCAAAGTTTTGGGAAGTGATTTTTTGGGGTGGATAAATCTTCCTGTTGATTATGACAAGAAAGAATTTGCAAGAATCAAAAAGTCAGCAGAAAAGATTAAGTCAGATTCAGACGTATTAATAGTAATAGGTATAGGTGGCTCTTACCTAGGAGCAAAGGCAGCTTTAGAGATGTTTGGAAGTGCATTTAAGAACAATCTAAAGAAGGAAGATAGAAATGTTCCAGAAGTATACTTTGCAGGTAACAGTATTAGCTCATCATATCTGTTAGACCTGATAGATCTAATAGGAGATAGAGATTATTCAGTAAATATAATATCCAAGTCAGGTACTACAACAGAGCCTGCACTTGCATTTAGAATATTTAAGGAAAATCTAGAGGCAAAATACGGCAAGGAAGAAGCTGCAAAGAGAATATATGCAACAACAGATGCATCCAAGGGTGCACTGAGAACTCTTGCAGATACAGAAGGATATGAAACATTTGTAATACCTGATGATGTCGGGGGAAGATTTTCAGTTCTTACAGCAGTAGGACTACTTCCAATAGCAGCAGCGGGCTTTGATATTGATGCTATGATGAAGGGTGCTGCAGATGCAAGAGAGAACTACTCTACAGACGACCTATCAAAGAACGAAGCATATCAGTATGCAGTAGCTAGAACTGTCCTACAGAGAAAAGGAAAAGAAACTGAACTAATGGTCAATTATGAACCACAGCTTCAGTATTTCTCAGAATGGTGGAAACAGCTATTTGGAGAGAGTGAAGGAAAGGACAACAAGGGAATATTCCCTGCATCTGTCAACTTCTCTACTGACCTACATTCTATGGGACAATATATACAAGATGGAAGAAGATTTATATTTGAAACAGTAATCAATGTTGAAAATCCTAGAAGAGACCTTGAAATCAAGATGGACAAAGACGACCTAGATGGACTAAACTATCTAGCAGGCAAGACTGTCGACTATGTAAACCACAAGGCATTTGAAGGAACACTACTAGCACATACTGATGGAGAAGTTCCAAACCTAGTGCTAAATGTGAAAAAGCTAGATGAATATACATTTGGTCAGATGGTCTACTTCTTCGAGATAGCTTGTGGATTGAGCGGCTGTATGCTAGGAGTAAATCCTTTCAACCAACCAGGAGTAGAAGCCTATAAGAAAAATATGTTTGCCCTACTAGGAAAGCCAGGATATGAAGAAGAAAAGGCAAAACTAGAGGCAAGACTATAAATATAGAAAACACTAGAAGTATTAATCTTATAGACTAATAGTTTTATAGATATAGTATAAAATATTATAGATTTGAAGATATAGAGTAGATAGCTATATCTAAGCTTGTAAAATCTTAAGTCTAGAAAATACAATAGTATAAGAATTAGAGATAATTAGTTAAATATAGGGACCTATGAAATTCATAGGTCTCTTTTTATGTAGATATACACTAGTTAAAAGAGAAGAATATACTTTAAAGTACAAAATAATAAATATTCTCATTCACTCAAAAAAATGCTAGAATCCTAGCAATAGCCTTAATTTATCCTAAATGTTTTTTTAAGTTTATTTTAAGAAAATGCTTATATAATCTAGATAATATAAAAAAGAGAAAACATATAAATGAAAGGATGAATTTAATGAAAACAAAAAGTATAATAAGCGTGATAGTAGTAGCCTTAATATCATCAATAGCAAGCAGTGTTCTTACATTTAATATGATGAAGGATAAATCTTCAGATCTAAAAGCACAGCAAAACAATGTGAAGATAGTAAACTCAGGCGAAACAAAAAATCAAAACGTATACCAAGCAGTAGCTGAGAAGGCATCGCCGTCTGTGGTCGGAATAATATCAGAGACAATACAAGAAAGCAACTTCTTTAATGTGAAACAGACAGTACAGGGAAGCGGAACAGGATTTGTAGTAGACAAGAGAGGATACATACTGACAAACGCTCACGTGGTCGGTGACGGTGCAGCAAAGAACGTGAAGGTAATCTATGAAGAAGGCAAATCAACGATGGGAGACGTCATCTGGTACGATACAACACTAGATCTTGCAGTAGTAAAGGTCGACAAGAAGGATTTAGTGCCAGCAGAACTAGGAAATAGCGATGAAGTCAAAGTAGGAGATATAGCAATAGCAATAGGAAACCCACTAGGAACAGACCTTATGACAACAGTTACTCAAGGTATAGTCAGCGGTCTAAACAGAGATGTATCTACAGAAAATACCAATATGTCTGGACTAATACAGACAGATGCAAGTATCAACCCTGGAAACAGCGGAGGACCTCTACTAAATCAAGAAGGTCAGGTAATAGGTATCAACACAGTAAAGGCAAATGCAGACAACCTAGGCTTCTCTATACCTATCAACACAGCTAAGACAATAGTTCAGAAGGTAATAGAAGACAAAAACTACAAAAAACCAGTACTAGGTATTACAGGACTAGACGTTAAGAGCTATGTATCATATACAGGACAGAACCTAGGAGTAGACAACGGAGTAGTAGTCAAGTCAGTACAGAGCGGATCAGTAGCAGAAAAGGCAGGAATCAAGCCTGGAGACATAGTAGTCAACATAGATGGCAAGGACATCAAGAACATGGGAGATGTAAGCAAGAAGATGTATGAGTATACAAAGGATAAGAACTTCAACATACAGGTAATAAGAGAATCCAAGAAGGTAAATCTCAAAACATCATAATTAAATGCTAGAGTGATTAAAATCGCCCACATAGTATGGCGAATACTAACAAATAAATAGAAAAATAATTTTAAAAAACAAGTATTTTAAACATTTGAGAAGCTAAATAATATTATTTAGCTTCTTTTTTATTTCCACACAACTCGGTAATAGATAGCCTCAAAAGTAACTATAATAGTAATTGTAAGAAGGGTATCTTACAGTCAAATAAAAGCTGCAGCGAGATAAAATTACAAGGAGGTAATAAGTATGGCAAAGTTAGAAGATAAGGAAATCACTCTAAAGATGGTATTTAGCAAGGGAGAAACAAACACAGGAAAGAAAAAGTTGATGAGTCTATCAATCAAAAACATTAACAAAGGGGCAAGTGATGATGATATATATCAGCTAGCAAATGAACTAGCATCCCTACAAAGTTTACCACTACTAGGAATACACAGACTACAAAGCGAAATAGTAGTAGATGAGTAAAAGTAAGTAGAAAATATCAAAAGAAATAAAAGATAGAAAATAAGTAAAAGATAGCTTAGCTAGCTTGCAAGAAAGAAGTAAAGTAATAAAATAGCTAGAGCAATAAAAGAAGTAAAGCGATAAAAGGAGTAAAGCAATAAAAAAAGTAAAGTAAGTAGTAATAGTAAAAAGAAGCAAAAGTAGTAAGAAGTAAAAAAATAATAAAAAATTGTTTAAAAAAAGTAATGGATTTTTTAAAAATTGCATATATTAATAAGAGAGGACAAAAAAATGGAAAATACAAAGAAGTTACAGTTAAAGTTCAAGAGAATCGATCAGAAGAGTTATAATTTAGTACTTAAAAATCCACGTGAAGACCTTACAGAAGAGGAAATAAAGAAAGTTATGGACATAATAGTGGAAAAAAATATCATCAATCCAGCAGGAATGAAGATAGAAGCAGTAGAAGATGCAAGCATAATAGATACTTCTGTAAAAAAGTTTGATCTAGGAATATAGAGAATATAGGCACTCAGTCCGTAGCTCAATAAAAGTAGCGAAGATAATAAAAATCAACTCGCAAATAAAAAAGGAGACAAAATAGCAGAATATGGATGGTAAGACTATAATATCTATAATACAAAATGTGGGATTTCCGATAACGATATCTGTTTACCTACTGGTGAGAATGGAGATGAAGATAGATCAACTAACAACATGCATATCTGAATTGGCAAGAATAATTGAGGCTAAATAATATAAACAAAATAATTTCTGGGAAGGAAACTTCCCAGAAATTAAATATTAGGAGGTAGAGTATGACTTTAGAAAAGAACACCTTAAATAATGAAATAGGAAAAGAAAGAGATGAAAGCAGAGAAGATAAGTTTATGGCAAAAGATTCAATAGCTCAGATAGTGGGAGATATGGACATATTAAGAATAATGATGGCGATTAATCTCTTAGGTGGAAAGGTCAGAAAAAACTACAAAAACATATCATCTAAAGATCCAGAAGTAGTATTTAGAGATATGCTCAATTCAGAAGCACTGCTATCATTAAAAGAAAGCGACAGTAAAAAACTACTCAAAGAAGCAAAGAAACACTTAGGAAACCTAGAGATAATAGTATTATCTGTCATTAGATTCTCCAACCCATCACTAGAAGAGCTGGCAGGAATAATAATAGGAGTGCTTAAAGAATTTCAAGGGGGGAGAATATATATAGAGAGCCAGAGACAAATAAGACAAAACATATGTATACATACAGCAGGAATGCTGAGTGAAAAGTATAGTATGACAGACAAGGAAATATCCGAACTAATAGAGAAGTGTCCAGAACAAATCAGAAGATACATCAGCGACGTAAAAGATAACCATGACCACTCATATCTAAGATTGTTTGCACAACTAGCAAAAACAATTGACGATCACCACAAAGAACTACTAGCAAAACAAGGAAATAAATTATTTATAAGAAAAAAGAAGAACTCAAAAACCTATATAGTCATAGATTTGGACAAGAAAAAAGGAGAAAAATCTAGGGAATATACTATGAGAGAAGAAGAAGTAGAGAAATACCTAATAAAATGTAAAAAAGAAAGAGAAAAAGAGCTTGCAAATAAAGAAAAGTAAAGTCTGTCAAAGGATAAAAAGCTTAGAATTTGAATTGTAATCAGGAATAAATTTCAATTTAAGTTTAGAAAAAAAATAAAAATTATGCTATCTCTAAAAATATTGCCAGAGATAGCATTTTTTTTGCGTAAAATGTTGAAATATTAATAATAGTAATGTATAATAAAGTACGGTTGAAGAAAAATATTGATAAAAAAAGGCTAAAATACATGAAAAAGCACAATTTTTTCGAAAACCACTTGAAATTATTACAGTTTTGTAATAATATTAGAGTGTGAGAAATGTAAAAGATTATTTTGTCATTGGTACAGGATAATTAACGCGATTGAAATGTAATTGAATAATATGTTTGGGAGGAATGATAAAAATGAAGAAACAAATAGCTGTTTTAATGGCTGCTGCAACTGCAGTAACAACTGTTGCACCAGCAATAGCAAATGCCGATGTAACTAATCACGACGCATCTTCACAGAAGATAGTTGATGAGGCAAGAAAGGCACTAAATGACAAGTATGATAACAGTAAGGCTAATGGTATAACTATACCAACTGGCTCATCACTAGCAAAGGATTACTTAAATTCTAAGTATATGGTTCTTGTTAATGGTGCTACTAAAAAATCAATTGAAAAAGCAGGATTTAAATCTCTTGCAGATAGTGAATATGGAAAGTTTGAAAAATTTTCTATCGATGTAGTAGATGGTGCAGATGCAATAACTAACAAGAATGGAGATTGGTATGTAGTTGATGATGCTACAAAGCTTTCTACACTTTTAGAATCAAACTTATCACAAAAGGTGATAGTTTCTATAGTAGATAAGGGACATGATGGTGGAAGCTCTATAAAGACTACTGATCAGAAACATTATGTTTCTGTTATTAAGGATAACGCATATGAAAATGATCAAGAAGTATCTTTAAAAGAAACTGCTAATAAGCTTTATAATATGGCAAGAAAAGGTGACGAAAGTAAGGCTACTTTTGTTGAATCAATGAAGCTAAATGGAAAAGACAAAAAGTATGTTGATGATAAAAAACAGGGACCTTCAATCCCAGATAGCGTTACAAAGATAAAAGTTAAGCTTACAAGTGGTCAGGAATATACTCTTGATGTAAACGATATAGCTTTTGACCTTAAGAAGGGGCTTGACAAGGACGATAAGGAGTTCAGACTATTCAATGATAAGGATGAACCAATAGTTACTCAGGATGTTATGGACAAAATAACAAACTTCGAGACTATAGATAACAAGGATAATAAGGAAGTTGAGTTAGATATACCTAATGGAGATACTGATTCTTATAAACTACAGGATGTGACAGAAGAAGCACTTGAGCTTAGCAATATCTACACTAGAGAAGATGGATACAATTCTGAAGGTAAGGATTTTGTTAATAGCATAATAAACGCTAAAGAGAAACCTTATAAGTTTAATTTCAGAGGAGTTAACTATGTTCTTCAAACTCCAGATAAGGACAAAGATATATTGTTAGATGACGCTAAAATAGACAAGGATGGAAGTGGATACAAGCTTACATTTGATGTTAAGGTTAAGGATGCAAATGATAAGGATGTAAAGAAGACTCTTCAGTTCGTTATAAAGGGTCAGAATCAGAGAGATTTATATGATGTTCTTCGTGACCTAAAGGGAACTCAAGAAGTAGTTTCAGGACATTTTGACAAGTTAGCTGGATCTAATAGATATTCTACAGCTGTAGAAGTATCTGCAGAACAATTTGATCCAGACACAGCAGAATCAGTAGTAATAGTAGGTGGAAAGGCTCAGCTAGATGGTCTAGCAGCAGCTCCTCTAGCTTCAGCTAAGAATGCTCCTATATTACTAGCAGATCCAAACACTGGATTAAATAGAGATACTATCAAGGAAATAGATAGAGCTTGTAAGTCACTTAAGAACAAGACTGTATACATAGTAGGTGGAGAACAGTCTGTACCAGCTAAGGTTGTTAAGCAGTTAGAAGATGAATTTGGTGCTACTGTTTTAAGAATATCTGGATCAAATAGAAAGACTACATCAGAAGAAGTTGCTAAGAGACTTAACTATGATGGAAATGTAAACGATAGAATGTTCTTTGTAGGAGCTGAAGGCGCTGCAGATGCAATGTCTGTATCATCTATAGCATCTTATAAGGTAGATAAAATGAAAAAAGTAGAAGCAGGAGCAGAAGCAGGAGCAGAAGCAGGAGCAGAAAAAGAAGTAGAAGCTAAAAAATCTAAGAAGGTTAGTCCAATATTAGTAGTTGATGCTAAGGGATTAGATAGATCTACTAGAGATTTTGTGCAGAAAGATTTAGTTAAGGGTAAGGCTAATGTTTCTAACGCTTATTTAATTGGTGGAGAAAAATCTCTTTCTACTCAGGTACTTAAGGATGTGAATCTTGCTTTAGGTAATGATAAATCTGCTTCTAGAGTAGCTGGTATTAATAGATTTGATACTAATGTAGAAGTTATAAAAGAATTCTACAAGGATAATACTCAGAAAGATGTATTTAAGGATGGTTATATAACTGTTGCTGGTGCTATATTTGCATCAGGAGAAAATGACTATCTAGTAGATGCTCAGACTTCAGGATCATTTGCTGCTACCAAGAGAGCACCTATAGTTCTTACTGGAAATAAGCTAACTAATGACCAGATAGACCTAATGAAGAAGGGTGGAGTTCTTGATAAGCAGAGAACTAACATCTATCAGGTAGGTGGAGTTGTATCTTCTGACGTTATGAAGGTTGTTGTTGATAAGCTAGACTTATAAGATTTACAATCTAATAGATTAGATATATACAATTAATAGATAAATTGGAGAGTGGGAGGTTTCTCACTCTCTTTTTTTAGAGAAAATTAATTAGATTTAATGACTATTGAAAAGTATAGACCAATTAGATATAATTGATATATAATGATTATGGAGGTAATGCAATGAAGTTAAAAAGCTTAAATAAAGAGATAATGGCTATGCTGCTGAGTGCTACTTTTTTATTTACTTCTCTTCCAGCAGTTTCTTCTTTTGCTGATGAAGTATCTACTAATGATAATAAAGTAGTTCAGGCGGATAAAGAAAAAAAAGAAGGTGAAGTTAAGGATGAGGGAAATAAGGAAGTGGAGAAAGTATCTGATAATATTGATGTCAGCGTAGATGTTGATTATGATACGAAGACTCAAATGCCTGAATCTAAGTCTCTAACAGTAAACTTAAAAAATGTACCATATTCTAGTGGAAAGGGCTACTTGATGCTAGATGTAGAGGAAAAGGTATGTAAGGACAGAAGCAAGAAAGATCCTTTATACGCAACTGTAGGTTCTACTAAGACATACTTATTAAATGATTATGCTAGATATGATGTTCCACACGATTCTGACAAGGCTACATATAGATTTTATATACCTTGTGACTTTGCTGAGTTATCCAAGGAGTCTAAGATAGTGATAGTAGACCCTAATAATGAATCAGCTTTTACTGGTAAGTTTAATATGAGAGTGTATGCATCTTTACTAGGGAAAAACACAATAGAGCCAGCAAAGACAGTTGGAGATCTTTCTCAAAACAAAATCCATGCAACAGGAGATTATGAAGATGAGAAAATCTATGAAGGTTTTGTGTTTGGAAATATAGGTGGTGAAAAAATAGAGAAGTTATTTATTAGACCAGATGCTAGATCATCTAGAATTAGATTAAATCTAGGTGCTAGAGATGAAGATGGTTTCTCTTATGATAATAAGAATAAAAATAATGATTTTTCAGTAAAGTACTATAATACTCAGGAAACATATGACAAGATAAAGGCTCATGGAGCAAATGATAAAAATGGAGATTCAAAGTATAACGATGACGAATATGTTGAAGAAGATGTATCTGTAGATTCATCTAACTCAATCAGTCTTCCTTGGTTCCCTGATCATGGTATCATAGAGATTACTTTGAAGAATCCAAATAACTTTTTATTAAGATTGAGTGTAGAGCAAGAAAATGACTCTATTAATCTTCCAGATGGCAATACAGACAAGCCAGATACTGATAAGCCTGATACTGACAAGCCGATAGATTCTAAGGTTACTAGATATAGTGACGGCAACAGATACTCTACTGCTATCAAGCTAAGCAAAAAGGTTTATAATAAGTCTGATATAGCTGTAGTAGCTAGTGGTGAAAACTTTGCAGATGCTCTATCAGGTGGAGCTCTTGCAGCTATTCACGAGGCACCTCTTTTATTGGTAAATGAAGGTTCAACTGCTGATGATGTCAAGGCTGAGCTAGATAGATTGAAGGTTGACAAGCTTTATATACTAGGTGGTACTAAGAGTATATCAAACAAGATAGAGTTCAAGTTATCTAAGAATAAGGACGACAAAAACAGAGAAGTAATCAGATTGAGCGGTTCAGATAGATACAAGACTTCTATGGAAGTATACAAGGAAGTCACTAGAGCTAGTGGAAGCAACGAAGCTCCAGTATTAGTAAACGGAAAGCAGTTTGCTGATGCTCTATCTGCTGGTCCTATTGCAGCCAAGGATAAGAGAGCTATTGTTCTAACAGATGGACACAATGTTGATTCTAGAATAGACAAAAAGAGCGACAAGAATATAATAGTTGGTGGATATACTTCTATGGACAATTCTTTTGCTGGATACAGATATTCTGGTCGTGATAGATATGAGACTTCTGCCAAGATTGCAAAGCATTTCAATAGTCCTAAGAATGCTCTTCTTGCAAGTGGTGAGAAGTATCCAGATGGTCTAGCTGCTATTACATTATACAACAAGTATGAGGGACCACTACTATTGACTCGTAAGGATAGCCTAGCAAAGGATATCAAGAGCTATATATCTTCTAGTGATATAGAAAATGTATATATAATCGGTGGTACTAGTAGTGTATCAGAAAAGGTTGAGAATACATTTAAGAAGTAGTATTTAGATTTTTCAAGATAGATATCTTATAATTTGGATATATTTAAGGGAGTGTCATATGGCACTCTCTTTTTTTATTGTTAATATCTATGTGTTGTTAATATCTGTATATATTAGATAGTATATGTGTTTGTAATATATAGATTTGTAATATATAGATCTGTTTCCTAGACGATAATATATTTTTATAGAGTTCTCTACTGGGGTTTTCTATTTTTTTTATATGGAAATCTTATTTTTGCTTTATTTTCAAAATATTTAGCTAGTTTCCACATTTTCCACATACTACGGTAAGATATTGTGGACTAAAAATATATAATGACCTTATCAAAAGTATTT
>PPYF01027768.1_pt1 | contig 19838 bp, 14 predicted proteins | sample 1559871 | NCBI WGS metagenome assembly PPYF01 (sample SAMN08240021, study PRJNA423297) | Human gut metagenome, whole genome shotgun sequencing project. | reverse complement strand
GCACTCGGAAACGCATTGACAGCATATACAAGCGGTATCCATTCGGGGCGTAGCGCAGTCCGGTAGCGCACCTGGTTTGGGACCAGGTGGTCGCAGGTTCGAATCCTGTCACCCCGACAGGCTTTCAATAAACGGGTTTGACTCAATGAGTTAAGCCCGTTTTTTATTAACAGCTGGGACAAAAACGGGACACGACATTGAAAAAATACATTTTTAGGTAATGCAAATAGTCAAATGCAGTGTTAAAGAATATGGACAGCTTTCAGAAATATGGGAGCGTTCTGTCCGTGCAACTCATGATTTTCTAACTGAAAAAGATATATACGAAATAAAAGCGGTGCTTACAACCGACTATTTCCCGAATGTAGACCTTTATACATTGGTTGATAAAGATGTCTTTCTCGGCTTTATTGGACTCTCGGGAAATGTTATAGAAATGTTGTTCATTGATGATGCGCAGCGGGGACATGGCTATGGTTCTGCACTCATTGAATTTGCAAAATCACATGGAGCCACGAAGGTGGATGTTAATGAACAGAATCCCTCCGCCATGCTATTTTACGAGGCGAAGGGATTTAAAGTGATAGGAAGAGATGAGACTGATGATGCAGGTCGTCCCTATCCGATATTACATTTGTCGTTGTAGTTAGTGAGTAATATAGCGTATCCATAGTACGCCCTCTCCAACAGTTTCAATCGATTTAAGTTTCAGAGAGTAGGGTTTATATGATGCAGAGTCGCTTATTCCGTCGAAAAGTGCGGGTTGGTCGGTTCGTCCGTCCACACCTGGGGCGAGCAGCAATGAAATCTCATCAATGAGTCCAGCAGCCAGAAAGCCGCCGTTTATCTTGCCGCCCCCAAGAACAGCCAGACGCTCTACGCCAAACTCCTTATTGAGAATTTCCATAGCGCGCTTAAGGTCAATACGTTCGCAGCCTGCCACTATGTAGCTGAAGTTGAGTCCGCGAAGGTACTCAAGGTATTCTGCAGGAGCTTGTTCACTCAGCAATATAAGCATTGGCTCGTCATGTCCAGCATCCCACAGCAGCGAACCGTGAGTATCCGGGCAAAGCTGATAAGCTTCCGAATCAGTGGCCTTATGCCATGTCTCTTTACCGACAGGTTCCGTGCTTTTAGGTTGGTAGTGACCGGGCAGCGCGTGGTAGTGTTCAGTCGTGACTTTCCCTTCAATACAAGTGGGACAATCCAGTGATTCAAGTGTTGAGTAATATTCGTCGCCACTTATTTTATCGACCATAGAGCAGTCTATACGGCCGTCAATTGAAGCCACCATGTGGCAAATGATATAAGGTCTCATATTCAAAAAGTTTTTATGCAAAATTAGTAGTATATTTCTGCACTGCAGCTATACGAAGCCATGATTATACTACCAATTTTGCGGAAATTGACTTATAGTTTGTTTAATAATAAATGTTACCGGCAGGGAGGATCACAATATTATATTAGTATCATGAAACATATTTCCTTGTTGTCGGCAGCGGTATTGGCAGGAGCAGCTTCGCTTTTTGGAGCGAGCCGTACGCCGATGATTACTAATGTCGAGCCGCCGTATTGGTGGGTCGGGATGGCCAACGATACCCTTCAGGTAATGGTGACGGGTCCCGGGATTGCTAATGCTGAAGTCAATATTGACTATCCCGGTGTACGCCTTGTGGAGCAAACAGCTCTTGAGAGTCCTAATTATAAGTTGCTCTACTTTGTAATAGGACGCGACACCAAGCCCGGAACTATGGATATTGACTTTAAACTTGGCAAGCGAAGCGAAAGTCTTCCATATCAGCTTAAGGCGCGCGACCGTGCTGCCACCGATTATAAGGGCTTCGATGCCTCAGATGTTCTTTACCTGCTTATGCCGGACCGTTTTGCTTCTGACGGTAAGCCTGGCGCCGATGCGTCGTCGTTGGAATATAATCCGGCAGTTGACCGCAGTGACCCTAACGGACGTCATGGAGGCAATATAGCCGGTGTGCGCCGTCATCTCGACTATATGGATTCTCTTGGCGTTACAGCCTTGTGGCTGTGTCCGGTACTTGAAAATGATATGCCCGGCGGTTCGTATCACGGTTATGCAACGACCAACTACTACCGAATCGACCCGCGATTCGGTACTAACGAGGAATATCAGGCACTTATTTCGGAAGCACATGACAAGGGGTTGAAGGTCGTTATGGATATGATATTCAATCATTCCGGCTCAAATCATCCCTGGATGAAGGATATGCCTTCGCGCGATTGGTTTAATCATCCGGATGGAGATGTCCTCACCAATTTCCGACTCACAACCATTCATGACCCATACGTATCTGATTACGATTTCGACAAAACAACCAACGGATGGTTTGTTACTGCGATGCCTGACCTAAATCAGCGGAATCCACACCTGAAAAAATATCTGACACAGAATTCTATATGGTGGATAGAATCGTCAAAGATAGACGGCATACGTATGGATACCTATCCCTACGCCGATATGGATGCAATGAGCGACTGGGCACGTGATGTGCTTCGCGAATATCCGGGCTTTAATATAGTGGGAGAGTGCTGGTATGCAAACGAAGCCGGCAGCGCATTCTGGCAGAGCGGCAGCAAAATTAATCCAAAGGAAACACATCTTCCTACAGTCATGGACTTTTGGTATATTCAGAATGGACGCGATGCATTTAACTCTCAGACTGACCCATGGAACGGCCTTAATAAGGTTTACGACCATCTGGCACAGGACTTCCTGTATGCTGACCCGCAGCATGTGCTTACTTTCCTTGACAATCACGATTCCGACCGATTCCTTGCTTCAATGCCGGAGTCTGTAGATTCTCTCGGTGTATGGAAACAGGCACAGACATTGCTGCTGACATCGCGTGGTATACCTCAGATATACTACGGAACAGAATTGCTTATGAACGGCTCGAAAGAAGGCTCTGACGGATATGTACGTCGTGATTTTCCCGGTGGTTTCTCGGGGGATGCTGTGAATGCCTTTACTGCCGAAGGTCGTAGCGATGTTCAGAACGAAGCCTGGTATTTCCTCTCCAAACTGCTGAATTGGCGCAAGGGAGAGGCCAATCCTGTAATTGCTAAAGGTAAACTGAAGCATTTTATGCCTCAGAACGGTGTTTATGCCTATGAACGTCGTCTTGGCGACCGTGCCGTGGTCGTGCTTATGAACGGCAATGATGCTCCGCTCGACGTAACTATGGAACGCACGGCAGAAGTACTCCCCTATGGTTCGAAATGGACTGACATTCTCACCAGTGCAGCTTTTGAAGTACCTGAAAAGATGACAATGAAACCACGTGAGATTCTCGTGCTACAGAATTGGTAAGCTCTGGTCATTACCGCGCTATATAATAAAGGTGACAACAATTTTGCATTGTTGTCACCTTTATTATATAGCGCGGCTCAGTTATATTTCTGAGATGATGTTGTCCGTGCTATCGAAGGATTGGTTCTGAGCCATTCCCTGAAAGGACTTTGTTGGGGGTCGTTGTATGTACAGAGGTCTACTGGTCCATTTATGCCATTGACGCGTCCTATGTGTGAATGTTGCCAAAAGTGCCAACGTTCATGGTCGGGAATCGGCGGTGTAGTAAAGGAACAAATCCACAGACCAACATCGTCGAACATCCCTCTGACAAAACGGAAATATCCGTTTTTATTTGTATAAATGATTGGTTCTCGACCATTCTGGCGCAGCATTTCTACGAGAGAACGCAGATTCTCAACTATTTCCTGAGTGGTGTATTCTCCGGGATTTCCCCATTCTTCTACATCGATAGCGATAGGTAGGTCGAGGTGACGTCCCGATAGGGCACTAAGGACATTAACGCTCTGTTTCCATCCGGGGACATCAAAACGGAAAAAGTGATAGATGCCTACCAGGAGACCGGCATCAGTTGCTGCACGGTAGTTCTGTTCGAAGAGAGCATCTCGCCATGTACCGCCTTCCGATGCTTTGATGTATACGAAATCAATGCTGTCGGCGAGTACTTTGTTGAAATCAATCTGACCGTTGTGGGCTGAGATGTCTATACCTCTTACCGGATAAAGTTCACGGTCGACATTGACATTGGCTTCGCGTGAGGCAAACAGACGTTGCCCTACCACAGCTATAATTGCTATGGCAGTAACACTTATTAGTATTATGGCAAGCGTCCGGGCCTTCATCTTGTTTATTTGATTTCTTTAACCTGCAGGCGTTCACCTTGTTCCTTGGCGATGGATTCGAAGTAGCGTTGGTTGTAGCCGCCGAATATGGGCTGCACGGCTATGCCTTCGGGAGTGCGTGCAAAGCTGCCGTCTTCGTTCTGCTTCTTGATATTACCGTCAAGGAATTTTACCAGAAGATAGTCGCCAAGCTGTTTGTAGCCCTTGGTTACTGTTGCGGCTGAGTGGTTGGTGAGATTGGCGAGCAAAGACTGTGCGTCGGTGTAAGATACATCCTTCGTAAGTGTCTTTTCAAACGTGTTTACTGCGTTGGTAAGCTCGTTCTCATAGGCGCCCTGTACCTTGCGGATGTCATCAATCATCTGTGAATAGCGGTTATAAGCCTGGTTGGCTACATAGTTATTAACCCAGAACATAGCATTCCATGACAGATTGTACATATCGCCGTTGCCCTCTGCGAGTTCATAGGGTGCGGCAGGTGTCGAATTGAATACCGGTACGTATACGCAGGTATTGGCGTCATCAACTCCGAACCACAGAATGCCGCGCATGGCATCGTGACGATTTGCATTCATATCAGCTACGAATGAGAATCCGGTCTGCTGTGTGGCGATGGCGCGTTCGTGGACATATTCCTTGCCGTCAACTGTGTAGTTCATCGGGCGCCAACGATAGGGTACATCGAAGGGTCCGGCGCCTATGTCGGTGGTCATGTCGAATGGAGTACCTTCAAAGTGGTCGCGCATCATCCATTTAAGGTCATCGGCGCTGAGTTTGCGTTCAGGTTTTACCCATAGTGGCATGATTTCGCCTTTGGCTTCATTAATCCAAGGAAGCCAGCGGTCAGCTTCGCCTTTAGGCAGGAATTTGTTGAAGTAGCTCCATACACGTGCATCGCATCCGCGCAATGCTCCGAAGTCTGTGACTGCGTATGCTTTTGAGAAGTCGAAGTCTTTGTCCTTGCCTTTGAAGTAGCCTTGTTTGCGTGCAAATTCTATTACGTCGGGCGAGTAGAGTGTCTCGGGGTCACCATTCTGCGGGAATGTGTGAATACGCGCGTGATTGGCATGCCCGCTGATGCAGTCGTCGGGAACACGTCGAGCCACCCATACGGCACCCTTGTCGGTTTTACCCTTTCCGATAAGCTCCATAATCCACACTTCGTTTGGGTCGGCTATGGAGAACGACTCTCCGCTTGAGGCATAGCCGTAGTCATTTACAAGCTTTGTCATCACATCAATTGCCTCGCGTGCTGTCTTGGCACGCTGTAGGGTTATATAGATCAACGAACCGTAATCAATCAAGCCGCTGCCTTCAAGTTCGGGACGTCCGCCCCAGGTCGATTCGCTTATGGTGAGGCCATGTTCGTTCATATTGCCGATGGTGGCATAGGTGTGTTCCACTTCTGGAATCTCGCCGAGATGACGGTGCGAATCCCAGTCTATCACCTGACGCATCGCGCCTTTGGCATGGTCGGCGGCAGGCTGGTTGTATAGTTCGCCATAGAGTGTGTGGGAGTCGGCTGCATATGTAATCATAGTGGAGCCGTTGGTAGTGGCACCTTTACCCGCTATAAGACTGGTACAGGCATCGGCGGCTGTCCATGTCAGGAGCAAAGCGGCTGCTAATAAATGCTTCATATTATCAATAATTTTGAAATGTGATTATTTTACAAAGTTAATTAAATTTGAGATAAAAGGCGATTAAGTATCTGTTAAAAAATGAGTAAATGCTTCAATTGCCTGCACTTGTCTGGCAGTTAATGAAAAAAGCCCGCGAACTGTGTTCGCAGGCTTTTTTATCAGGTTTGATTACTTGTTCGTATTAGAGAGCGCTGTTGATGTTAAAACCTGCAAATTCAAGGTCTGTCTTGGCAAGGTTAGCGAACTGCTTGTTAAGACGGATAGCCTGACGGAGGTTTGAGGTAATCATCTGCTCGTTGTTGGTGCGTGCGCCGAGTACAGCCATCAGGTAGTAGGTTGTAGCATCGGGATTGGCGATTGCTGCGAGAGTCTGCTTGGCCTTGCTGTAGTCCTTGGTAAGGATCTGTGCAATGGCAGCGTTGTTGGTCTTGCTGTCGCCGAATGCACGAACTGCAGCAGCGTTGTCACCTGTCTTCAGGTAGTAAACACCGAGAGCGTCGTTGAGACCTTCAACCCCTGCAGCCTGGCCGAAGAGCTGGTTAGCTGCTTTGTAGTTGCCCTTAACGAGGTCGATAAGACCGAGGTTCATGCTGGGCTGCTTGTTGCCGGCTGCGAGAGAAGCTGCTTTCTTGAATGAAGCTTCAGCTGCTGAATAGTCGCCGTCGATGTACTGTGTCACACCGAGGTCATTCCATGTACGGTAGTCGTTAGGATAGATGCGTACAGCCTGGTCGTAGATCTTCTGACGTTCGTCGTTGGTGTTTACGAGAGTAGCAGCGTAGAGAAGTTCTTCAACATTGAGAGCCTTGGGGTCGGTAGCGGCGAGCTTGCTGATTTCGCTGTCGCTCTTGCCGATAACGTTGATAGAGGCCGTGATGCGTGAATAGCGGAGCTGAGGAAGAATCTGATCAGCGAGCTGTTCGAATACATTTGCGAGGTTGCGGATTTCCTTTTCGCGCTGTTCGGGGTCCTTGTACATAGAAAGAACACTCAGGATGAGGTCCTTGTCCTGGATGTTACTCTGAGAAACGAGACGCTGGAAGCCTTCCCAGTCTTCAGCGGTGAACTGAGCGGTGAGGTCGCCGAATTCAGAAATCTTATCTTTCTTAAGCTGCTTGTTGAGGTAGCTGAGAGTGTTTGTTTCGCGGTCCTGGGCGAGACGTTCGTTGAATGCGAGGCTACCATCAGGCGAAGCGTATGACTGAACATTGAGTTCTGCAAGTACGCGAGAAGTGTCAGATGCTGTTGAAAGGATTTCCTTGCGGAGTTCTTCCATAGCATCGGTGTTGAGCTGAGCTGCGCGGATGTTGGCCTTGTTGATAAGGAACATGATGTCGGCGGCATACTTTTCGTTGATGATGCGCTGGAAAGCATCGGGAGCGATAGCGGGCTGAACTGTTCCTGCATTGGCGAGAGCTGCTGTTGCAACTACGCCTGTTGCTACCTTTACACGGGGAAGTACATACTGCTTCTTGCCCTGATTGACGGTGAATGCGAGTTCAAGCTCGCTCTTGTTCATTTCAGGAACGTAAGCGAAGTTAGCGGGGATGGCGAATGTGCCGCCGTAGTCATAAGATACTACAGGAGCATTGCCACGAACCTTTTCACCCTGGAAAGCATAAGACTGTGAGGCCTTTTCTGTTCCGTTGTAGACAAGATAAGGGGTTACGGTTACTTCGGCGTTCTTAACAAAGAACTTAGCCGGAACGCGGGCTGTAATTTGAGCCGGAACGTTTTCACCTACTACTTCGAGGGGATTAGGGTTAACCGTGAAGTAGTCGGCGCTAAACTGGCCAAGCTTCTTGCCACAAGAAGTCAGAGTAATCGCTGCGCCGAGAGCGATGACATAGCATGCTTTACTTTTCATAATTCTTTTTTAAAAAGGATGTAGTTATAACTGATGTACAAAATTACTATAAAATTATAAATACTCCAATTATTTAATTAAAATTTATAAAATTCATACTCTTTTTTCTTATCTTGGAGCAAGGGATATGTCGCAATTTATTCTTTTATAATTTTCTTATGCACCTTGTAATGTGTTGAAATGAAAAAAGCTCCGTTGGTCGGAGCTTTTAAGAAAAGAGGTGATATGAACGTATTTCTTATTCAGGAAGGATTTCATAACTGATGGCCTGCAGATAGTAGTAGGAGAGGTAGTCTTTGCCTTCTTTTTCTTTTCGGTTGGCTATTTTCTTACGATAGTCTGCGATACGGCCCTCGAAAGTCACTGCATCTTTTTGGCCACGTGAGACTCGTTCGGTTTCGCAGCCGCTTTCGTGATTTTTGATTGTATCACCTGTCGCTTCTGCCTGAGCCTGGAGGGCCTCATTTTGCGCTATCATCTGCTCGATTACTACTGAATCGACACGCTCTTCTGCGAGAATGCCCTTGACTTGTACGGCATGGCGAGTCATTTCTAAAGGAAAAGCTTGGCCGATGAAAGGTTTGGCTTCACATCGGAGCATGATTGAGTCTGCTGTACCGGCAATGAATGCTTTCATTGCACCATGGGAACAGAGGTGCGAGCAAACACCTTCTATAGTTATGGTATCGCCGAGGAGTTGTCCGGCGTTTGCAAGTACGTCGTCGACGCTCATGGCGGCAACAGCTTCTTCCGGTACTTCTTTTGTGTCGGTCTTTTTGCCACAGGCACTGAACAGCGTTGTGCAGGCAATGGCCAGAATTGCTAAAATTGCGATTTTTTTCATACAAGTATTATTATAGTTTAATTACGAATTAAAATGAGAGGAATAAATGCGAAAATCCCGAATACCAGCGTAACAAAACTGCAGGCGGCTGTGCGGATTCCACGGTATCGACGGCGACGGCAAATCACAGCAAGTACAATCGCCAAAACGATATTCAAGTATAGAGCTTTCCAAGAGAAGTCTTCAAAGCGTGGCTTCGCATAGCAGTCGTTGACTGAAGTGAATGACAGTGTGAACGGGAAAATGAATGCTTCTACTTTTTCCGAAGTGGACTCAGGATATTCGCAGGTGAAAGTACCCAACGGAGAATAATCGTTACTGTTGATTGCAACCCATCGAATTTTACTTCCTTCATTGATTTTTACAACAGTATTGAATACATTCTTCACTATAGATATACGGTCTTTTTCGGGGTCGAACTTTCCGACCGGCAGTGGAATTATGCGGTATCCTTCGGTTTCTATGATGTAGAGATTATGTTCTGTGTCGGTGAGGAAACCGAGATGTCGCGTTTCTGCATTTTCCATAACGAAAACCCGGTCGGCTTTAATTGAGTCTGGTTTCTGCAGTTTCATAAAGTAAGGACGGCCGGCTTGCATTTTCAGGTGATAGATGTCGCCGGCATTGTCAACTATAAGATAGCCGTTGTCGTAGGGTTTACGGCTTGTGATGTTGGCTGAGAAACTATGTATGGGCAACTTGAAGTCGCGGTTATTGAAAATGTCGGTGAAGCGCTTTGTACGTGACTCGTTCACAGTGTTCGTTTCCATATCGACAAACTCTACACTGCCATTGCGAAAACGAAATATTTCTGTCGGGTCCTCGAGGTCAATGCGTTCCGGCATAGATTCCATGATGAGGAATACGTCGGGCATAACTTTGTTGATATCGCGGGGCAATGTCGAGAATACCCATGAGTTGTGTCTGAGGTTAGCTACAGACATTTCGATGCCGGCAATGGTATCAGGCAATTTGTTGCGAGCCATCAGCTGGGTATAATATATCTGTGGCAGCAGGCTGTCGCGCTCACTGCGGGTGAATGTTTCGCCCGTGGGGTTTCCATGAGTATCTACGGCGAAAATCTCTGGTTTCTCTTGAGAGCCGGTTTGCGACACGATAATTTCGTTGTTCAACGGTGAACAAGCTACGAAGGGGTCATTGACACCTACGGGAAGCAGCAACGAATAAAGCCATGGCAAAAACCATGAAAGCATAAAAATGCTCAGTGAGATTAATACAATCAGATAAATCTTCTTCATATCAGTCTTGACGTCCCTCCTTGAACCTGATAACAGAACCAAATGAAAGAATTGTGAACAGCAATATGGCGACAATCATTGTAAACATGATGCCATTGTATGCTTCCGGCACAGGTTGCAGGAAGAATACCATAAGTGTGCCAATGCCGATAAGTCCGAGTATAATTCTACGTATCCAGGTTCCTTCCAGACATATAGCTGTAGAGAAAAGATATGCGGTGAAACCAGCGAAATACCATGGCATCGTTGTAAGCATGACACGCCATACCATTTCTGAAGGCATTATTGTGAAGTCGTATGAAGCTATGACAGTGGTTTGCAAGAGGAAGATAATAAACAATTCCACCATTCCGGTAGCCAGCATCAGGGCAATGAGACGTCCTTGTGGATAAGGCAGATGCAAGGTGAGTTTCAAGCGTTTCTGCGCCATCTCAGGTGCCATCTGAGCGATGCCCAATGCAATGCCTATAACCAAGGGAATGTATTTTATAATGTCAACGAATGTGTTGTCTTTAAGCAGCATAATAATCCATAGATGCTGAACCCCTTTAAGTTCGATGAGACGATTCATCATCAGGATGGCGTATGCAGCCAGAGCGAGTGATATAAACAACGAGATAAAGAACACCATGCGTGTTTTTATCCATTCTTTTAAAATAAGTGCTTTTTCCATGATGTTCAATATTTACCTGTAAGACCGATGAAGGCCTCTTCAAGCGACATTTCACGACGCTGGAGCTCGGAGTAATTCACGTCGAGAGATGTAAGAAGGCTCTTCACATCCTCTTCTGAAGCGAAGGTATAAAATTCCACTTCGTTTTTTATTTTGCCGGGATTGACAAGTATGTCGGACTTAGTGAGTTTTTCTACCGGCACGTCTGACAGCATGGTATAGCGATGGAAGTCGTTCAGCAGATCATTGACAGGTTTTTGGATAAGAATCTTGCCGTAGTCCAAAATGATACAGTCGTCGATGAGTCGTTCAAGGTCCTGAATGATATGCGAGGTCATGAATACGGTCTTTTCTTCGGCTTTTGCAAATTCACGCAGGTAGTCTATGAATAATCGTCGGTAGCCGGGGTCAAGGCCGAGAGAGAAGTCATCGAGAACGAGTAAGTCTGCGTTCTGTGCCAGAATAAGACCGAGGGCAACCTGTGAGCGTTGTCCGCATGACATTGACGAAATCTTTTGTCCGGGTGAAACATGAAGCTTCGCCATAAGTTCGTAATAAGCATCACGGTTCCATTTGGGATAGAACTTTGAATAGAATCGTTCTATTTGCGCTATAGTCATGAAGGAGTACTGTACGTGGCCTTCAATGAGCAGGGCGATACGTGCACGGGTCTCCGGTTTCATTTGAGTGATTGATTCGCCGAAAATCTTGCATTCGCCCTTTTGTGGACGTAGATAGCCCATAAGGATGTTGATTGTGGTCGTTTTCCCGGTGCCATTTTTTCCGAGAAGCCCGAGTATTCGTCCCTTTGGAACCTCAAAACTCAGGTCGCTGTAAATGATTCTCCCGGTACCGTAGCGTTGGGTGAGGTCTTTTACAGATATAACAGATTCATGTTCCTGGTTCATATATTAGATGTGTCAAAACTCGGCAGACAGACCAAGACTGGCGCCTTGGCTATTACCTTGCCCTTTGTAATTTGTATAATTGTAAGATGCAGAGATTGAAAGCACTATGCTTTTGACTGTACGCCCAAATTTGGCTGATATTCCAAAACCGGTACGGTTGGTGCTGAGCATGTTGAAGTTGTGCTCTACGCTTCTTCCCAGAGTTGAGGAGAAATCAAGGTCTGTAAGAATAGGCTCTTCAGATGATGTAATGCCATAGAACCCGTTACAGCTTACGTTCCACACCCATGTCGAATTCCGTGACGAAAAGTCGGCCGTCAGTGCAGGCGTTATATGCGATGAACAAAGACGTCGCTCAGGCGATTTGTATTTTTCGAGATTGCGCTCGTATGTAGCCGAAGGTGCGAATGTAAGGTATGATTGACCGAAATTTAGTTGCATTGGCAATGCAATGCTTACGTTAGCCATGTTATGGGTGTATGGCTTACGGTCGCCTATTTTGTCATAGCTTGAGCCTGCGGTTGTGCCGAAAAGATTTTCAGTACCTTTTCGTGTAAATAACTGACCGCCAATCATGGGTCGGAAGGTGAGAAGAGGACTCGGATTCATACGCCATGCTACCGAGGATGCAATTGTATTATTGTCTGTATAGCCAAGTGTGAGGTTATTGAAGTTGCGAAGCATCTGATTCATACGATAACCTTTGACTGAGATTTGTGCAGACAGGCCGTTGCCTTCTTTTGGCAGCCATTGGGCAGAGACGGAGTATCCTAATGATTGGTATCCACTGTTCTTATTGGTGTTTCCCATGAAGCGTCGGTAGTATGTTCCGAGTCCTGTCAGGGTATATGTGTTGATGTCGTTAATAGGATTGTAGAAGTCGAGGTCGCAGTTTTGATTGTAAACATTCAATCCTGTGGAAATACCTACAGTGCTTCTGCCCATAGCTCTTGCAATACCAAAACGTAAGTCAAGGTCAGAAACGACAGTCTTGACGCGAGGGTCGTGGTTGCGGTAAGCGATCTCGGCGCGATAAGCCGCGTCTGCACCTATTGTCCAGACATCAGCGTATTGTCGGCTATATCCTCCGGAGAAAGTATAACGCCGGGTACTAAGGTTGCCTCCGACCTCATCTCCCAGAACATAAGGAGCTACGCGCTCGTAGTCGATGCAGTCAGTCCATCTCAGGTCGCGATAGTTACCGGTGCGGAATTCAGCGGCTCCCCATACTACACTGACTGAGTTAAGTCTTGTGTAGGATTTGGCATTAAGGCCAAATAAAGTGTGACCGGTGCCAAGTTGTTTCATTACAGGCTTTTGTCGCCGAAGTATATCGGCAGATGCCACTGCCGACGATAGTGTTATGCTGTCGCGATAGAACATCTGGGCCGGATTATCGGTGTAGGTTTTAGTCCGTTCTTGTTCGATTGGCAGTGCGAGCCGCTGGATTTCCGGTAACAGCTCAACAGGCCGTGCCGCACCCCCCGTGAAGAGGGTCGCGACAATGGTCATAGCCATTATACGGTGTCTGTTATGCTTGTAGGTCGGATGCATGATTATTAAATAAACCAGCTCTTATTTGGCAGACTTTAACTCAAAGTCGACGGAAGAGTCATTGGTGTCCATAAGAATGTCATTGCCTGTGGCAGACTTTCCGGTGACTTTACGAACGAACTTTTTACCAAAGCGCTCTTTGTCTGTTTTCTTATCGGAAATAGCTGCATGGCCTGCATCAATCGAACCACGAAGAGCACCCTGTGTGAAGCCTTCGTCCGGGCATAGATTGACACCGTCTATAATCCAATCGTATTTAATAAGCAGACATTTTGTGCCTGGCATTTCTTTACCTGTTGCAGCGTTGATATATTTGTAAGTGCCGTCATATTCTGCCAGCAGTTTTTCTGCAGTCATGCCTTCGGGGAAACGTACGAGTGCGTATGAACGGTTACACTGATTGCTAACAGCCCATATTGTCGCTGAATAGCTGAACCATTTGTCAAGATTGGGAACGGAAGGATTGTCGGTATCGGTATTTTTTGTGGTTTCGTCGTACCATTCAAAGTCGGCATCGGTATGGTTGAGTGCGCCGGGTACCTGTGCGCTCCAGTCTATGGCCTGGTCAACGATTTTGATGGATTTACCGGGCTGGATAGGTACATCAGTTCCGTTACCGGGAATGACATAGACAGTCTGACCTGTGAAATTATTCTCGATAAAGTTGGCATCTGTGAGGATTTGGTCTGTCGAGGTGTTAACGAGTTTGCTTTCAACGATAGCGAGACCGTCGGCATACTGAACCTCGTCCGTGTTGTTGTAAATAGTAAAGTATGTGTCGAAGAGTCCGTTTGTACCTGCCGCATTCGGTGAGCCGGCAAAATAGATTTCACCGAAAACGAGAGTGTTTTCAGGATTGTAGAAGAACCAGTTCATGGTTACGGAGTGGCTGAGTTCGCTTATAACCTGTTGCGATGCTACAGCACGAAGTACACTTTGGCGGTTTTGACCATCTTGTGTGTATTCTACCGTCATGTTTCCGGTTACGTCGTATGTGCCTGCATGCAGCATTTTGGTCTGTTGAGAAGTAAGGTCGAAGGTAGTGGAAATGCCTGTATTAAGTTCTGTAAAAACTATCTGGGCTGCCTGTACTGTATAGTTTGCCGGAAGCTCTTCGGGCATTTTGTCTACTACATTAACTTCATAGGTGGGTTCGGGGTCATCGTCCGAACAAGAGGTTGTCACGACACTCATGCCGGCAATCAAGGCGGCACCAAGCATCAGTTTCTTTAAATTAAATGTCTTGAGATTCATAATTTAGTATTTATTGGTTTATAATTTCAGATTTAGTTCCATACCGAAATATGGCGTTGAGTAGCGTCGTATAGTTATGCCCATACTTTTATAACTCGGTTCAATAGCAACGAGACGGTTTACATACAGTGCTATGCCGATACGTTTTTTACAAAAAGATTTGGTTGCCTTAAAGTTTATAGTTGTCGCAGTCGGGACAGTCCTTTTTTCAAACGAGCTTTCGGTGACGTAACGGATTAACTGTTTCAGATACGGGTCTTCCATATCGGCCGGGGTGTAGGGATGTATTGTGCCATCGGCATCAATGTATTGAACCGGTATACCATCACGGAACAATGTGCGACGGGTGGTGAACCACATATTCTGCACTCCTATTGAGAAGTTCAGATTAAGCGAGGGGATGTCGGTATCGAACAAGAAGTTTGTATTGAAACTGGTGTATTCCGCTCCGTCTACATCATCATATAGCCCGACATATTGGAGTTCTTTGTTTTGCACTATGATGGATGGCTTGTACCATAATGGTTGACTGTTGCTGTTCAGTGTCTTGAAATATGCACCCGTTACTGTAAGGCGTGTTCGCAGGTAGGGAAAGCGGCGTGTCTGGAAGGTATATTCTATGCCTTCTTTGCGTGTCCGACTTCCATTGGACGGGTTGTAACGAACTGCCAGATAACGCTCTTCTGTAAAGGGTAATTCTCCGATTGTAGGAGCGTGTCCGGTAGCATAAGGGTCGTATGCCGAGGCATCGTAACGTCGATAATCGTAGATGTGTACACCTCCGCTGCTTCGGAAGCCATCTTTCATGTCCTCACGGAAATAGGTGACTGATAGGCGATTGTCCATATAGCTTATATCCCCGCGAATCTCCCATTTGAAGTTCCTGGCAGCTTTAATGTCGTAGTTTGTCATATCCTCAACGTAAGTGCGTACATTCATCGTGCGGTAAGCTTCCTCGTTGTGATAATAGTTTAGCTGTTCCAGGTCGGTATATATCGGGTCAGGATACAGACTGGTTGCGACCGGCATCTTGGTGTGCCAGCCGGCACCAAACGCAAGTTCAAAGTTTACTCTATTATCGCGGAGTGAGGTGTAGGGTGGATTCCACACAAGGTTGAAGCGCGGGTCGAAGTAGGGCTTATTGCTTAAGTAATATCGTTTGTCTAAATGTAGCAGTTGAGTCTCACGCAATCCGGTTGTAAGGGTTATGGTATTGCGACCTGCATACAATTTTGTCTGTCCTTCAACATAGGCAGACAGCTGATGCATAGCCGGTATGGCTTTAAAGGAACGCGGACGAGTTGTGTTACCTGCCGTCAGCGGACGCATTATATCATATATCGCGCCTCTGCCATAATTTTTACTCATGTCCCATTCTATCCCGAACTTAACAGTCTCATTGATGACGTTTCCTTCGAACAACATATTGCCCGAGCCTTTGACTGATGCTGTGAACGGGCGACCTTCCACATGATAGTCGGCAACGTATAGCATCGGGAGATAGCCTACATAATTCTCTCCGGGAGTAAGTGATACCGGCATCGGCATTACACGCGATGAAGCTATGTGCTTTTGCTGCATGAGGTCTTCTTTGGCATAGCTCAGGGAGGTAATAATGTTTAAAGCTTTGATTGTCGACGGTCCTCCTGGATTATAAGTCAGGATATTGTCCAGTCGGAAGCTGTGTTTGGTATTCTTATATTTGTCAATGGTGTTGTTCACCGTCAGGTCTGGGTCATTATCATCGTTCTCGAAGGTTCCGCTATAGTTAAGACTGCTGTTCCATGTGAAATTTGCTATAGGTCCAACCCATCGCTTAACGCTGCGCACAGAACCGGTGATTCGGCTGTAGCTGTCGCGGTTGTTACGTGGGTCTATCTTAGAATCAAGATAGTCGATTCCGGTATTTATAATCCACAGCTTATCGCCGAATACATCGAATCCTTTTCCTACGTAGAACAACTGGCTCTGGGTATCTGCTTTAAAGCGGGCTTCATATCGTCCGGCACTATTCTTGCGCTTTATGTTAACCAAGCCCGATGTAAGTTCTCCATACTCAACCGAGGGTATACCACGAACAATCTCGACACTCTCTATTTCATCAGTGGAAAGCGAACGCATATCTATACCTTTGCCTACTGAAATGCGTTGTGAGTGGTCGTTGTCGGGGGTGGTTTGCATATCGGCTTCTGTATTCAGACGCACACCGTCTACTACAAACGATGTACCCAACGAAGCGGTAGAATAATCATCATTATTGCCTATACCGTTTGCCTGACGCAACTTAATGCTATTCACTACATTCATCTCCGGGTCTTTGGACGCTCCACCGGGTAGCAGTTCTAAAATGTCGGAGAAACTTGATGGCTGCAGGTGGCGCATGGCCGTGGTGTCGATTATTGAGACTGAAGATGCGTTGTGAGCTTCACGGGCTGTAACGACAACTTCGCGTAGAGCATCCAAGGGATTTAAGTTTACAAATATCAGAGCATTTTTGCTTACGGCCACTGTCCGTTCCTGCGGTTTGAAGCCTGCAGAACTTACCTTGAGGGTCCATGTGCCGGGAAACAGGTTGGCACGATAGATACCGTTAGCGTCTGTAAGGTCGCCGATACTTATATTTTGTTCCGCTTGATTGAAGCTTACGACAGCAAATTCAATAGGTTCGCCGGTTGAGTTATCAATTACATGTACATTAATTTCTGCAATGGTATCTGCTGTTGCAGCTAACATTGTAAAAAAGCTAATAAAGAGTAATATGTATTGTCTAATGTACAACTTTTTAGTTTTGTAAGTTATGATGATATAATTGTCTTAACTGAACCAATCAGTTTTCGGACTGCAAAGTTGCAAAAATCATGAATTAGAAAAAATACCCTCTTTGTGCTATATTTGTATTGCATTTCATACAAAAAAGCGGCCATATACTCTGTAGAAGGTATGGCCGCTAAATAATGCAGTTATGTTTGTCAATAGGTCTTTATACTCTAATGATTCAGGATGGTTTGTATGGTGTCTGCGGGTATATACTTTACAGGTGTTATGCTGTCAGTCCTGATACTGTCATTTTGTTTTTCCTCGTTCTCTGTTTTCTCTTTTTTCTTGTTTTTGCGTGACGGGAAAATGGAATCGAAGTCGCGTCTGAACATGATGCCGACACCCTGAGTGGTTGTGGCGGTTCGCACATAGTAGTTCTGGTCGTTGTAACGGTTGTAAGCTTTCAGGCGCCATGTACCGCGTGGATTAAGAAGATATTCAATATCAAAATCGCCTACAAACTGGTTGGTGTTCAGACTCTTGTCTCTATAGCCAAAATTGCCGTTGAAGAGCAGGCGGTTGTTGAGCAATCGGCTTGACAATGCCACATCAACTTCGACATCGGAGAAGTCGCCTCTGTCGCTGCGCAAATTTGGTGCAATGCTCCAGTTGTCACTTAGCTTCCCAAGCATACTTGAAAGACGTGAGGCTATTGTAGATGATGCTACCGAGAAGAGCTCGTTACCTTTGGTAGTTGACGCCATGTAGTCGGGTGTATAGAAACGGTTGAGGGCAAGGAGATATATAATCTGTCTGTTCATCATTTCATCTGTGGAAATGATGGAACGTACTTTACGGTAAGTGTCTGATGTGAGGGTGGGGAAGGCGAGGTCGAATGTCAAATCGGGCTGACGCATATCACCGGTCACCTTCAGAAGTGCCTGCACAGGTACATTTGTGCGGTTGAGGTCTTTATCCTGGGTGAATGATTCGTCAAGGTCGCTGAGATTGGCGTTGACCTGATATACAGCTTCAAGGTCAAGCTGAGCTGAATAGGGGTCGCCTCGGAAGGTGATTGAACTGCCGGGATTTATAGTGAAATCCTTTATGATGATGTCTTGCAGTGTAAAGTTATAACTGCCTCTGTCAAGAGTGTATGTGCCGTACATTCTTAAGTCGTTTTCGTCGGCATCGTAAGTCATGTGTAGATTACCGGAGCCGTTGGCGCGGATTCTGTCGCCACCAACCGGGTCCATTACAAGTATCACCTGCGCATCGGGGGTAATGTCAACCCTTATGTCCATTATGTAGTTGGACGGTTTGTCTTCGTTGCGGGCTTTCATGCGTGCCTGGAACTCTTTTACCACTTCTGGGGTATCATCTTGCGACATAAGTATCTCTTCAGCCGAGTAGACTGTGGCGTCGTTGAATGTTATAAATGAGTATTGCTCAGCCTCAAGACGGTCGGAGAGAACAAAAGTGAATGTAGAACCTGGTGCGGTAGACATATTTACTCCAATATTGATTTGCCCGGGCTTCCCTTTTACTGATGCGCCCCCGTTACCATAGATTGTGCCATACCAATCCGGGTTGATTTTTGGAGTAACGTTATAGCTCAGGAAGTCTTTCGCATCAGAGATTCTAAAGTCAAACACCGGTAGATGGAAGTAGTCGTGAGTCAGCACGCCGTTGAGTTTGGCCGTGTGGCCATTTACATCATATAATGTTATATTATCAAGCTGTATTCGGCCGGGACGGATATGAATTGAGTCTGTAGCCGAATAGTATGTATTGGTAAAATCAATGCGTAATCTGAGGTCCTGGGCATAAACATCGCCTTCCATATCTATGTTGTGGAAAGTGCCGAATAGTCGTGCCTTACCCGAAACATATCCGGTAATGTCCGAGGCAAACGCGCTCATAAATGGCTGCATGAAGCCGACCTTGACATGTTGCGCGTTGAAATTCAGGTCGAGGCTCTCTTTAGCCGGGAATATGTCGCCGTTTATTCTTGAATGAATGCCTTCCGGGTTAACGATATCTGCATCGAGATAAAAAGATTGCTTGTCATTATCCCAACGGGCTGAAATGTCAGCATTTCCAAGCACGCAATAGTTGTAACCGATGTCATCCACGTGAAGATTGTCGGTGGTTAGCAATGGTATCTTTGACAGTGCTTGCGATGCTGTGAATGTGCCGGTCGCTGTACCCGTAAGCAGGGCGTTGTCAATTTCAAGAGTCTCGAATATTGAAATCAACACGATCTTGTTAAGGTCTACGCGCACAACATCGTCGGGCGATTCAGAGGCAACTCCGTCTATGGCCACTTTCTGTTGGCCTGCAGTGAGCGCAAATTTGTCTATTGTAAGTCTGTTGTCGCACCATGCTATAGTAGAGGGCGTTATTTCCCATACTTCGTCGCCGAAATTGATTTGACCCGGATTGAAACGGGTCTCGACACAAACATTTCCGCTTTCAGCACGAGAGAGGGATGTAGAAAAGTCAATTTGGCCGTTTAAAGGAATTTTTCGGTCTATATTCCAGTCAATTTTAGTATCGAAGCGGCTGTCAGTTCCACTCACTCCGAGCACAAGTGTCATAGGCCCTTTCTTGGTTGGCATGTGGGTGGTAGCATATAGTGTGGCGCGATTGTCTTCCGAATCAATGAAACCTCCGGCAACAGTAGAGTCTATTATTTTATCTCCTTGTTGGAGGTACGGTGCATCGAGTGTAAATGAAGCCTTACCGTCATTAGAATTAATATTGGCATTAAGTTCTACAGGATAAATTATCTGTATTGGCAAATGCAGGAAACGTGACAGGTGTTCGGCATTCTCAATTGTCAGGTCTACCGTAAAATTGTTATGAATGTTTTTCTCGGTGAGGTGTTCATG
>PPYF01660519.1_pt1 | contig 19846 bp, 20 predicted proteins | sample 1559871 | NCBI WGS metagenome assembly PPYF01 (sample SAMN08240021, study PRJNA423297) | Human gut metagenome, whole genome shotgun sequencing project. | reverse complement strand
TATGGCTTTACTAACTTTGGTCATTTCATCGCCCGGATCCGATTGCATCAAATGGGAACGGAAGCTGAAAAAAGGCGGCACCAGGTGCAAGCACCGGCCGCCGCCTAAAATGACCCATCAACAGGATTTGACAAAGAGCCCATTAATCAAAAAGGTCCCTTACAAGGGGCCTTTTTTTGTTGACAGGGAACTTAGTTGGTTATATAGTTAGTTACACAAGTAATTAACTAACTAAGTTGCCGAAAGGAGGGGCCCATGAACTTCGAATTTGATCAGGACAGCCCGCTGTACCAGCAGATTGCCAACCAATTGGCGGAGATGATCTTTACCGGCGTCTACCAGGCTGGCGACCAGGTGCCATCGACCACCCAACTGTCCGCCAGCTTGAACATCAACCCGGCGACGGTTTTGAAGGGGATGAATCAGCTGGTGGCCTTGGGCCTGTTAGAAAAGCGGCGCGGGCGGGGGATGTTTGTCACCCCGGGCGCCCAGGAACAACTGGCCACCAAGCACCGCGATGACTTCTACCGCAATTACGTGGTGGCGATGGTCGCCGAAGCCAAGAAGCTGGGCATCAAAGAGGAGCACTTACAGGAACTAATCAAACGGGGGTATCAAGATGACGGTCAATGAACTAATGGTTAACCACGTCACCAAGCGTTACCGGCGCCACACGGTGATCGATGAAGTAAGTTTCAACCTGGCACCGGCCAAGATTTACGGCCTGCTGGGACGGAACGGGGCGGGGAAGAGTACCCTGTTAAACATCATCACCAACCGGATTTTCCCCACCAGCGGGATGGTGGCGATGGGACCGCAAAACGTTAATAACAACGACGAGGAGTTGGGGAAGATTTACCTGATGAGCGAATCCAATATGTACCCGAAGACGACCCGGGTGAAAAGAATGTTGGCCGATGCTGACCGCTTCTACGGTAAGTTTGACTTCACTAACGCCCGCCGGATGCTGGGGCAGTTTGGGATCAACGAGAAGGACCGCTTCTCCAACCTCTCAACTGGGCAAAAGACGGCCGTTAAGATCACAATTGCCCTAAACGTCAACGCTCAGTACGTTCTCCTGGACGAACCTACCTTAGGCCTAGACGTTAACTACCGGGAAACCTTTTACCGTGAGCTGTTGCGGACTTACAGCGAAAAGCCGCGGACCTTTGTCTTATCGACCCACTTAATCAGTGAGGTTCAACAGCTAGTCGAAGACGTTTTGATCCTCCACGAGGGGAAGATCATCGTCAACGAACCAGTGGAAGAATTGTTGGGCCGGGCCTTCCTGGTGTCGGGACCGGCCCAGTTGGTGGACGAATACACCGCCGGGCAAACCACGACCGACAGCCAAACGATCGGCAACCTGAAGGAAACGGCCGTGATTGGAGAGCTAGACGCCCTGCGTCCGATCCCCGACCAGGTGCAAATCAAGCACTTAGACCTGCAGCGGGCGTTCACCGCCCTAACTAACCACTAAGGGGGGAGTAACATGGAAAAGTTAAATAAGCAATACTTAAAGCAGCTGAGCCAATACAGCTGGCTAACCCTGATCGCCATTATCAGTATCCTCGGTGTCTCGGCGGTCTTCTACTTGCTAGCAATCCTCTTCAGTGGTCACATTGAGGTAGAGGCGGGCAGCATTAGCATAGATGGTGGAAACTTAGTTTCCATGCTGGCCTTTTTAAGCGACATGATGGTGTTGGTACTCGTTTTCTTCAGTATCTGCACCCCCTACCAGATCTTTAAAGAAGCAATTGCCAACGGGGTGTCGCGCTGGACGAACTGGCTGGCCCACCACCTGATGGTGATCACGGTCCTGGTGGTCGCCTGGTTGATGAACGTCCTGATCGAGTTGCTCCAAAGTGGCACCGTCACTTGGAGCCAGCAGTGGGCCATCATCATCTCGATGCTGATCGGGGTGACGACGGCCGGGGCCCTGGGGAACCTCTACGGGCTGATGAGCATGCGGTGGAAGATCATCCTAACGATTGCCCTGCTCGCCAGTTTCTTCGTCCTCTGCTGGTTGGCGGTGCGCCTGGTCTTGCTGGTCACCCCTGAGCGGGCGGTCATGATGATCCAATCAATTAACCACCCGATTGTTTGGAACGGCCTCGGCCTGATTTGGGTCGCCTTGATGGTCGGGATTGACTACCTGTGCGCCTTGCACATGCAGTTGCGACGGGATTAATACAGGGAGTGGGAAATAACCTCCTCGGCAGGTCGGCTGATATGACTAAGCTAGGACGAACGGTCTGCGGTTATGTTCCACATCTTCTGTCTAACATTCAAAAAGACAATAAGAGCCTACGAGAAAAGCGTGTTTTCTCGCAGGCTCTTATGCTTTGTTAAAATGAAACTAAGGGAAAGGAGGGCTGCCGGTGGAACCAGAAAAGAAGCAGGATTCATTCTTGGCGTCCCCGGAAGCCTTGGCGGCTAAACAAGCGGTTGAAGCGGGGGAGACCGAAGTGATTGGGTCGCTAACAGATTTTAACTGGCTGAGTGACGAACTCGCTACTAAGTAAATGAATATCTTCACCATTAACCGAGTATCTTGGTCATTTCGCCTTAAATGACCAAGATACTTTGCTTATGACTAAGATACGCAAAATCCCGGTGGGGGTCAATCGGAAGTTGATTGAGAGAGTGGGAAATAACCTACTCGGCAGGTCGTGTGGCTAAGCTAGGACGAATGGTTGATGCGGTACGCATCGTTCTTCGTCCGTACTTAGACACTAGACCTGCGGTTATTTACCACGTTTTCTGTCTAACATTTGGGAATAAAAATAAGAGGCTGGGGAAAACAGATTTTTTCCCAGCCTCTTGTTGGCCCTTATTTCTTTTCGACGAAGAACTTGGCGAAGTTTTTAGCGTAGGAGCGGTTGATCCGCTTTTCCATGATCCAGCGCTTGAGGTTCATGTCCTCAGCGTAGTGGAAGGTCGTCCCCCACTTGCCGGCCTTTAAGAGTTGCTTAGCGACTTCCTTGGCCTCGTTTTCGCGGGCGTACTTGAGGAAGGTTTGCTTAGAAACTCCTAACCACAGTTGGTACTTGCTTTCGTCCTTGAAGGCCAGTACCGGTTCCTTATCCTTTAAGGTCTTGGTGATGTAGTCTTCAACCGGGTAGGACGGCAGGTTGTAGCCGTTTAAAGAAACGAAGTAGGAGCTGCGGCCCTGGCGCGGGTTCAAGTCAAAGACCTTGAACTTGTTATCGCGGTGGTCGAACTTGAGGTCGAAGTTGACGTAGCCGGTGAAGTCGACTTGTTCTAAGAACTGCTTGATATCGTGGTAAATTTGCTCGTTATACTCGGGCAAGATCGCCACGTAATTGCCGACGTTGAGCGGGTTGCAATCCTCTAACAAGGGATTACCTAGCGCCATGAGTTTCACCTGGTGGTACTGGTCAACGTAACAGTTGATCGTGCGCATGTTGGAGTCATCGCCAGGAATGTATTCTTGGACAATCACGTCGCCCTTATAAGGGCTGTGTTGGTAGATAATCTCGAGAACTTCGTGTAAGCGGGCCTGGTCGTTAATGATGTAGGCCTTTTCGTAACCTTCAAAGTTCCCCTTATGCCACTCGACGGCGTCGGCGGCCTTGAGGGCGATCGGGAAGCCAAACGGCGACTGGTAGTTTTGCCAGTCGGTGTCCGGCTTTAGAATCGAGGTCTTCGGGTACGGCAGTCCGTACTTTTCACAGGCCTCGTAGAAGGTTTCCTTGTCGGTTAAGTCGCTGACCGTTTCGTAGTCGGCGTAGGGCGTAACCATGTGGTCGACCAGTTGCTTGCGGTTTTTGGCCACTAGCTCGGTGTAATCGTCGCCACAAGAGATCAACAAAGGGGTGATCCCCTTTTCTTGGTATTGATCGGCGATATCGATGATCGTCTTGGTAAAGGTGCTAGCGTTCATCAAGTCCGGGACGTGGTGGAAATTGATGATTTTGGAATACTTGGTTGGTGCGAGGCTCCCCTGGGCGTAAACTTCGGACTTGACTCCGTAAGCCTTGTACAGCTCGCGGGCCATTCCGTACGCGTTAAAGTCGCTCCCCAGAATCAGTGGAACAAATTTTGCATCCACGATGGTTCCTCCTCTAAGTTAATTATTTGTAAGACACAAGGGACATTTTACCATTCTTTGCTAGTGAAGGGTAGCCCGCCGTCAGTGGCTGAAGCGGGAAAAGTTAATTTGCGAGATCAGGTTGGCCACGACCAAGAGCCCGCCGCCGATCAAAAGCGACCAGGTCAGCCGGTCAAAGCCCAAGAGGACCGAAAAGAGGCTGGAAAACAGCGATTCGGTCATCATGATCATCCCGGCGGTCGTGGCGCTGGTCAAACGCTGGGCGTAAATCTGCAACAGCTGGGTCATCAGGGTCACTAATAAAGCGACGGTCAGTAACGGTGGCAGCGCCCTTCCCCATTCGATGCCGGGCCACTGGCTACGCTCGAATAAGACCGAGTAGCTCATCCCGCCAATGCCCTGCAACAAGCTGACCCAAAAGACCATCACCCAGGGCGAGACTTTGGTGGCCGCACCGCCGTAGTACAGGATCTGAATGGCGTAAAAGAAGGCCGCCACTAAGACGATTAGGTCGCCGAAGTGAAGGGCGAATCCGGTCTGGACCAACCGGGTTAAGATCACCATCCCGATGATGGCGACGCCGACCGCCCAGAAGTCCTGGCGGCGGGGCCGTTGGTGGCCCAGCCAAGCTAGGAAGGGGACCATGGCGACGTAGGTGGCGGTTAAAAAGGCGTTGTTGGCCGGGGTGGTGTAAAAGAGGCCGATCGTGCCACACTGAAAGGCGATGTAGTTGATGATTCCGGCGACGATGCCGACGTGAACGTCGTGGGCGCTCATGTGGCGCAACTTTTTAAAAAAGATTAGGCCGACGAAGCTGGCGGCGATCAAGCCCCGCCAGCCGTTGATCATTCCGGCCGGCATCTGGGCGTTAGTGACCATCTTCATCAAGACGTAGGAGCTCCCCCAGATCGCGGCGACGACCCAGAGGATCGTGTTACCGACCAGGCGCGGGTGCTTAATCGACATAGTGGCCCCCGGAAGCCTGGTCGACGGCCTCAATCAAGCCGGCTCGGAAGCCGTGCTGTTCGAGGGCGTCAATCCCGCGGATCGTGGTGCCACCCGGCGAGGCGACTTGGTCGCGCAAGAGGGCCGGGGCCAGGCCGGTCTCCAGGGCTAGTTTCCCGGTCCCGGCGACCATGGCGGCGATAACTTGGTAGGCGACTTGGCGGTTGAGCCCGTGCTTGACCGCCCCGTCGGACAGGGCGTCCATCATCACGTCGACAAAGGCCGGACCGCAACCGCCGATCACGCCCACGACGTTAAGGTCTGCTTCCTTAACTTCAATCACCGTGCCCAGGCTGCCCAAGACCTCCTTAATCAGGGTGCCGGCCGGTTCAACCATCTCTTGCGGTAGGGCGAGGCCGATCGCCCCGGCGTTAACGGCGACCGGGGTGTTGGGGATCATGGTGGCCAGCGGGCGGTCACCGAGGACCGCTTGTAGCTGCTCTTGGGTGATCCCGGCGGCGGCCGAAACCACCGGGGTGGTGGTTGGTAGGTTCGCCAGCGACTGGGCGGTGGCGACGGTCAAGGGCGCCGGGGTGGTGAGGATCACCAAGTCCGGGGCTAAGTTGACCAAGGCGGCCGGATCGTTAACCACCGTCATCTCCAGGTCCTCGGCCAGCTGAGTGACCCGCGGGTTAACCGGGTTTAACCCCAGTAATTGGTATTGTTTAGTGTTATATAGCCCCTTGGCGATCGCGCCCCCCATGGCGCCTACGCCGACAATTGCAATTTTTTCTGTCATCTTCTTCTCCTTAATCTTCTTCCAGTTTTAAGTAGGAACCGTTGATGTAGCCGTGATCGACGGCCTCGTACCAAACGACCCCGTTATCATCCATAATTTTACCAGTCAGGATCAGTTTCTGACCGTCAGCCACCTGGCCGATTTCCGTTCCGTAGGCCTGGTCGTAAACGGCGACCTTACCGTTGGGCACAAAGTCGACCGTCGCCGGCAGGTGGTTCAACTTGAGGTAGGTGAAGTCGCTCTCCAGGTTGGCCCGGACCGGCGACGGCTCATCGGCGTAAGGGTCGTGGGCCAACACCCGCAGATGGTCGCCCTCCTTAACCCAGCGGTCGGCGTTAATCTGGTACCAGAGGACGTGGTTGGTGGTTTCGATTAGCTGGAAGGCCCGCAAAAAGAGCCCGGCCGGCATGGGTGATTCCACCGGCATCCCGTCCACTTGGTCGAAGAGGGTGGTCGGGGCCATCGTTTGTAAGTACAGGTTCACGTCTTTGATCTTGTGCCAAGTTTGCTTCCGGTAGTACAAGTGGACCGTCTTTTGGCGGTCGTCAAAGGTGCCGGTCAAAGGACCAGTCGCCTTAAAGAATTTATAGCGCGGGATGTCCAATTGGTGCACCGCATACTGTTCGCCCGCCATGCCCTTTAAGAGGGTTGGCACGCGCAGGTTAATACCGGTATCAACGTCGGTGTAGTAAACCCAAATTGGATTGCCGGTCCGAAAATTTACGCCCATAATTTTTCACCCCATCAGTTTTTCGTTTTTCACCAAGTATACCGCAATAAAGCGCATAAAGTCGCCTGATCGCCCGGAAAAGAGCCCGCAAAGTTAGGAACTGTGGTAAAATATTAAAGATTATTTAACTGAGAATGGTATAGAGGAGAAATGGAATGCAAAATCGTCAACAGATTCAGCGCTTGACCACGCAGGCCCTGCTGATTGTGATCATCGTCTTACAAGACCTGATCCCGATGATTGGAAACCTCCCGCTCGGTCCCTTATCGATTACCACCTTACCGATTACCGTCGGGGTGGTGGCCGTTGTCTGGGGGCCGCGGGAAGGGATGGTTGTCGGCGGTGTCTGGGGCCTGTTGACCTGGGTGCGGGCCTTTGTTTACCCGTCCAGCCCGCTAGCGCCGTTGATTTTCACTAACCCGCTCATTTCGTTTGTGCCCCGGCTCTTAATCGGGCTGGTGGCCGGCTGGGTCTTTATCGGCCTCAAAAAGGTGGTCTCACCAAGTTTGGCGGCCTGCTTTGCCGGGCTAATGGGCTCGGTCACCAACACCGTTTTGGTGCTCGGCGGTATTTACCTGTTCGCTAACACCCCGGCGGTGGCGAGTGCCTATCACGCCACCACCAGCAACCTGGCGACCGCCCTGCTAGCGGTGGTAACCACTAACGGCCTGGTTGAAATGCTGGTCACCGCCCTGGTGGTCCCGGCGATCGCCCTGCCGGTCGTGCACGCGTTAAAAAAGGATCAATAAATAAAAAATGCTGGAGGGAATTCATTTCCTTCCAGCTTTTTTAGTTAGCGTGGTGGCCAAGGGAGACACGACAAATCTAAAATTGGGCGCAAAAAAGAGTGCTCCTCAATCTATCAAACAGGCCTAGCTTAGTCATACGGTTTGTCGAGGAGGTTGGTCCGCACTTTCCCATAACGTGCTCCCCAACCGCAGGCCTAGTGGCTAAGTCTGGCCGAAGAACGGTGCGTACCGCACCAACCGTTCGCCCTAGCTTAGCCATACGGCCTATCGAGGAGGTTGGATCGCACTCACTGCTGGTGCTCCTTCATTAACTCCTGTTGCAAGGCGGCCAACTTAGGGGAGAGGTAGACCGGGTAAGCGTCCGGGTTGACCAAGCGCTTGGTGGCGGCCGGTAACTGGGCTAATTGTTTCTGGGTTCGTTCCTGGATCGCCAGCACGTCGGTTTCCACCGGTTGGGCGTCCTTACTAACCACCGGGACTTGCAGCGGCTGGGCCACAAAGTCGGTTAGGGTGAGTTGGCTGAATGTGGAGAGCGGGTCGACGTTGGTGACCGTTAGCGGGGCGGTGAGTTCTTCGTCGGCCAGGGTAATCACGTCGGCGAAGGCGGTTTTGGAATGGGGGTGGAAGAGGCGGTAGGTCTGTTTCTTACCCGGCAGGGTGATCTTGGACCGTGAGTTGGAGAGTTTGATCTTGGGCTGCCACCGGCCGTTTTCGGTCAGGGTGGCCATTTTATAAACCCCGCTTAGCACCGGAGCCGAACCGCTGGTGATCAACTTGTCGCCAACCCCGAAGTTATCTAAGGGCGCTCCTTGTTCAAGCAAGGAGGAGATGACGCCTTCGTCTAGCGAATTGGAGGCGGTGATCTTAGCGTTCGGGAAGCCGGCTTGGTCGAGCAGTTGGCGGGCGGCCGTAGCAAGTTGGGCGATGTCACCGGAGTCAATCCGGATCCCGACCGGCTGGTGGCCAGCGGCTTGCAGCTCCTTGAAGACCGTGATGGCGTTGGGGATCCCGGACTTTAAGACGTCGTAGGTGTCGACCAACAGCGAGGCGCTGTCCGGGTAGACCTTGGCCCAGGACCGAAAGGCGGTCAGTTCGTCGTTAAAGGACTGGACCCAGGCGTGGGCCATCGTGCCGGCAACCGGTAGTTGGAAGAGCTGGCCGGCCAAGACGTTGGAGGTGCTAGCACAGCCCCCGATCACGGCGGCCCGGGCGCCATAGGTAGCGGCGTCGGGACCCTGGGCACGGCGGGCACCGAATTCCATCACCGGACGGCCCGCCGCTGCCGCCACGATCCGCCGCGCCTTGGTGGCGATCAAGGACTGGTGGTTTAAGATGTTGAGCAGCCAGGTTTCGATCAGCTGGCACTGGATCAGGGGGGCGCAAACGGTCAACAGCGGTTCGCGGGCAAAGACCGGGGTCCCCTCCGGCATGGCGCTGACGGTCCCGGTAAAGTGGAAGTGGGCCAGGTAGTCAAGAAAGTCTGGTTGGTAGAGGCCCAGTGACTGGAGGTAGGCCAGGTCAGCGGCGGTAAAGTGCAGGTCCTTGAGTTGATCGACGACCTGGGCCAGCCCGGCGGCGATCACGAAGCTGCCGTCGTCGGGAACGGTCCGGAAAAAGACGTCAAAGACCGCCCAGCGATCATCGGGCAGGGTGGCCAGGTAACCGTTGGCCATCGAAAATTCGTAGAGGTCGGTTAACAGGGCGTGGTTATTCATTTGGTTCACCCCCCAAAAGGACTTCGGCGCCTAAAACGGTTTGAAAATGTTGGAGCGCCCATTTTTGGCCGGTGGGAGTCAGGGCGGCAACGGCATCCTGGTAGACCGTTAGTTTGTAGCCCCGGTTGTAGGAGTCGACGGCGGTGTGGAGGATACAGATGTCGGTACAGACCCCGGTTAGGGCGAGGTGACGGATGCCGCGCTCCTGCAAGAAGAGTTGGAGACGGGTGCCGCAAAAGGCCGAGTAACGGGTCTTATCGAGCAGCACAACGTGGTCGTTAGCCTGGTGGGCTTGGTACCATTCCTTAAGCGGGCCGTAGAACTGGCGCCCCCAGGTATTGCGTTGGTTGTGGGGTGGGAAGAGCTTGCTCTCCGGGTGGTAGGGGTCGTGTGGCTGGTGGACGTCGGTCGGCAAGATGACCCACTGACCGGCTTTGAGGGCCCGGTCGGCCAGGCTAACGATGGTGGTGGCGATTTGCTGGGCCGGTTGGCCACAGGTCAGGGCGCCACGCTCGTCAACGAAGTCGTTAGTGTAATCGATAATCAAAAGGGCAGTTGGTGACTGCATGCTGAAAACCTCCTTGGTGAGGGCGTTGCGTGATTAAAGTAAAAAATACCTAAACATGAGTAAAAATAAAAGTAGGAATGACTTTTATTCCTTGCAGTCAATCCTACTCCTTTGCCGGGGACTTGGCTAGCCCCGGAGCCGATATATTTTGGGCGGACGGCCGCTTTGCTTGGGGGTGGCGGTGCCGCACTCTTCAAACAGGTGGGCGTGGGTCTTGCGGAAGTTGGAATTATCAATCGCCGCCGGGGTGGTTTTTAAAAAGGTGGCGTAAACGTTGCGGGCCTCCTTTAAGGTGAACTGCTGACCCAGGATCCTCAAGACGGTCGGTTGGTAATCGAGCTTGTTTTGGATCCGGGTCAGGGCGGTGGCGATGATTTGATCGTGGTCAAAGGCCAGGGCCGGGCGGTTTAAAATAAAGGTGTGGCGCCCATTTTGCAAGGTGTCTTGCTCGGCGGTCCGCCGGAGGGTAAACCAGGCGACCTCGCTGGCCCCGTAGCCCGGGGTCAAAGCGGGCATCGAGGGTAAAAAGGTCATGTAAGCCAGGGCCAGGGCCCGCTCGCCGGGGACGCGGTCGGGGGCGGTGAAGGTGGCCAACTGTTCGGTGGCCGCCAGGCTCAGCTCCAGGCCAATCTTATCCTTGATCAGGCGGATTGCGGCGTCATCAGCGCTTTCGTGGCGCCGTAATAAGGTTTCGGGTAGGGCCCAGGAGTCGGCAAACGGTTCTTGGTCGCGGCGGACCAAGAGGAGCTGGACCGTCTGGCTGGTGGCGTCAAAGGACCAGATCAGGTTGGTGACCGTGATTAGCGGCCGGGTGAGGAGTTGTTCGTCGCTCACGAAATCATTCCCTTCAGAGAGTGGGAAATAACCTCCTTGGCAGGTCGTATGACTAAGCTGAGCCGAACGGTTGATGCGGGACGCATCGTTCTTCGGCCTGCTTAAGCACTAGACCTGCGGTTATTTTCCACGTTTTTTGTCTTACATTCGAAAAACGAAATAAGAAGCTGGGGCAAACAGATTTTTCCCTGCTTCATTTTAGCATAAAAAAAAGTCCCACTTTTGGAGGCAAAGCGGGACCCAATTGGTGCGTTATTCTTCCGTCTTAGCGTCGGTGGCGGCGTCCATTGGTGCGGCGATCGCCTTTTGCGTGGCGGCCACGGTGATCTTGCCGGCTTCATCGACTTGGGCCACCAGGTTGGTAGCGTCCGGGTGGTCGAGGACGTAATCGGCGATTTGGTCTTCGATGTGTTCTTGGATGACCCGCCGCAGTGGCCGGGCCCCCATCTTCGGGTCAAAACCGAGGTCAACTAAGCGTTCCTTAACGGCGTCTGGCACTTCGATGTGGAGCTTGCGGTCGGCTAACATGTTGTTAACGTCGTCGATCATCAGGCCGACAATCTTCATTAAGTCGTCCTTGGTCAGGGCGTTGAATTCCACGATGTCATCGAACCGGTTCAAGAATTCCGGCTTGAAGTAGTTGGTCAGCTTGGAGATGACCGACTTGGTTTGGCCGGCCGCCTCGGCGCCAAAGCCGACGGAGGCGACCATGTCACCAGTCCCGGCGTTCGAGGTCATGATGATGATCGTGTCCTTAAAGGAAACCGTCCGCCCTTGCGAATCGGTCAAGCGGCCGTCGTCGAGGATCTGTAAGAACATGTGCATGACGTCTGGGTGGGCCTTTTCCACCTCATCCAAAAGGATCAGGCTGTACGGGTGGCGGCGAACTTGTTCGGTCAACTGGCCGGCCTCTTCGTAACCGACGTAACCTGGGGCGGCCCCAATCAACTTGGAAGTTGAGGTCTTATCCATGTATTCGGACATGTCAAAGCGGATCATGGCGTCCTTGGAACCAAAGAGCAGCTTAGACAGTTGCTTAGCGGTTTCGGTCTTCCCAACCCCGGTTGGCCCGACGAAGAGGAAGGAGCCGATTGGCCGGCCGGACTTGTTTAAACCAATCCGGTTCCGGCGAATGGCGCGGGCGATCTTGTCAACGGCTTCGTTTTGGCCGATGACGTGGTCTTCGAGCTGCTTATCGAGGTTCTTGAGTTGGTTTTGCTCTTGCTTTTGCAGGTCGCTGACCGGGATGTTGGTCATCTCTTCGACGATCTTTTGCATGTCGGCGGCCGTGACCGTGGCGGCTTGGTCGGTGTGGTTTTCCTCGGCGTCCTTCTTGGCCTTGGTCAACCTAGAAACCTGGTCGCGGTAGAAGGCGGCCTTTTCGTAGTCTTGTGATTCAACGGCCTGTTGCTTGTGGGCTTCGGCGGTGTGAATCTCATTTTCGATAGTGTGCGGGTCGGCGGTCTTTAAGGTTAGGTTCTTGCGTGAACCGGCTTCGTCCAAGAGGTCGATCGCCTTGTCCGGCAAGAAGCGGTCCTGGATGTAGCGATCGGATAGCTTAGCGGCCGCCTCGATGGCGTCGTTAGTGTAGGTAACGTGGTGGTAATCCTGGTAGCGGCCCTTGATCCCGTTTAGGATCTGGATCGTTTCGTCGACGGACGGTTGTTCAACTTCGACCGGTTGGAACCGCCGGGCCAAAGCGGCGTCCTTTTCGATCTTGCGGTATTCGTTGAGGGTGGTGGCCCCGATCAGTTGGAACTCACCCCGGGCCAGGGCCGGCTTCAAGACGTTACCGGCGTCCATGCCGCCCTCAGCGTTGCCGGCACCCATAATTTCGTGGATTTCGTCGATGAAGAGGATCACGTTTTCGTCCTTAGAAACCTCTTGGATCAACTGTTGCATCCGCTGTTCAAACTGACCGCGGATTCCGGTTCCTTGGACCAGGGAGACGACGTCTAAGCGAATAACTTCCTTATTAGCTAGCTTTTCTGGTACCTGACCGGAAACGATGGCTTGGGCCAGCCCTTCGACAACGGCGGTCTTACCAACCCCGGCTTCCCCGATCAGGACCGGGTTGTTCTTGGTCCGCCGGTTTAAGATTTCGACGACCCGGGCGATTTCCTTATCGCGGCCGATCACCGGGTCGATCTTGCCTTGGCGGGCCAGCTCGGTCATGTTAATCCCGAACTGGGCTAACAGTCCCTTGCCGTTGCCGCGGCCGCCGCCTTGGCGTTGGTTTTGATTTAGGTTGGCTTGTTGGCCTTCGTTGTTGTTATTGGCTTGTTGGTTTTGCATGTTGTTCATGGCGTTCATGAAGTCTTCCAGACTCCCAAAGCCGAATCCATTATTCATATCACTGCCCCCGTTCAACAGGTTCATTTGCATGTTTTGCATTTTTTGGTAGCAATCCTGACATAAGTCGATTTGCATTTTTTGCCCGTTCATCATCATTTGGAGATGAATCGTGGCTTGGTTTTGTTGACAAACTTGACAGAGCATCAATTAATCCCCCTTCGTTTGGGTCAACCTTTGACTTTTCTTGACCATTGCCTATATTATACTTACTTTTCGTGGGACCGCAAGTCATTTCAACCGTAATTGAAAGGGTGCACCCCTTCAAATAAAAAAAATTGAACATGTAAGGGCTCCCGTTACCGAAAATTTTAGCACTGATTGGCAACTAATGCTAAAATGAGTGCTAGCCACAGTATAAGAGGGGGCATCAACTTGGCAACTAAGGAAGACTTTGTACGTCAATTAGCCGATTTGCGTGACGGAAAAATTGAAGAACTACTCGTCGAACCAGATAACTTTATGGCCTTTCAGCAGGCTTACCGGGAGAGTTCCTTTCGCAGCCAGATTGAAGGGCAAGCCGGACGGGGCGGTCAAATTCACTACCGCTTCAAAACTGACTAAAAGTTCTGGTGGTTCGCCTTGTATTTACCGCTTACAATCGCTATAATTAGGTAAATAGTGAGTGTTGGCCAAATGAGATGGTGTCTTATGTTTACCAACGCTAAATCAACACTAAGGAGATTGATTATAATGGAAAAACGCGACTTTACGATTACTGCCGAAGCTGGGCTTCACGCCCGTCCTGCAACGATCCTCGTTCAAACGGCATCCAAGTTCACTTCAGACATTTCCCTTGCTTACAACGGCAAGAGCGTTAACCTGAAGTCCATCATGGGGGTTATGTCCCTCGGGGTTGGCCAAAACGCCGACGTTACCATCACTGCCGAAGGTGACGACGAAGCGAAGGCCATCGAAGCCATTGCCGAAACCATGACTAAGGAAGGCCTGGCTGACTAAAATGGTCACCGTACTCGACGGCGTGGCCGCCGGCGGTGGGATTGCCATCGCCCCGGTCTACCGGTTGGGTGAATCGCGGTTTACGGTTAAAGCTAAATACACCGATAATGTGAATCATGAGGTCAGCCGGCTTCATGATTCTTTTTCGTTAGCAAGACGTGAATTGACGGACCTTCGTCGGCAGGCTCACCAAAAGATGGGGGAGAAGGCCGCCACCGTGATTGACGCCCAATTAGCAATTGCTAAGGACCAAAGTTTTGAAGGGGAGATCACCGACGCCATCCAACGCTACTCGACGACGGCGGCCTGGACGGCGACCCAGCGGATTGACCACTACCTAAACGTCTTCAAGCGCCAATCCGGCGGGGCGGATTACTACCACGCACGGGGGCTGGCGCTGCAGGACTTCAAAAAGCGCCTCTTGGCCCACCTATTAGATGAAGAATTGCCGGACCTGGCTAAGTTGGATCACCGGGCGATCATCGTCGCCCACCAACTGACGCCGACCGACATCATTCGCTTGAACCCACACCTAGTCGCCGGGATTGTGACCGACCTGGGTGGCCGGACCGCCCACTTCTTGGTGATGAGCAAGGAGATGAGCTTTCCCACCGTGGTCGACACCAAGACGGTGACCGAACACGCCGATGACGACATGGTTGCCATCATCGACGGTACCCACGGGCGGGTGATCTTGCAACCGACCCCTCAGCAAATCGATCAGTACCAACGGCTGGCTAGCCGGGAGAGTGCCCGCCTGCGCGAACTGGGCGTCTTAAAGCACCAAGACACCGTTAGCGCCGATGGTCACCACTTTGAAGTGGCCGCCAACGTCGCTTTGCTACGCGAAAGCGACGAACTGGCCACCAGCGGAGCCGAGGGGGTCGGTCTCTTTCGTAGTGAATTTCTTTTCTTACACCAAGATACCCTACCGGACGAAGAAACCCAGTTTCAGGCCTACCGGAAGCTGCTCTTGGCTGCCAACAACCACCGGGTGGTGGTGCGCACGCTCGACATCGGCGGCGATAAGCAACTCGCCCAGGTGCCCCTGGAACGGGAGAACAACCCCTTCTTGGGCCTGCGCGGCCTGCGGGTTAGCCTGGCCTACCCGGGGCTATTTCGGACCCAGTTGCGGGCGCTCTTGCGGGCCTCGGCGTACGGCCAGCTAGCGATCATGTTCCCGATGGTGGCGACCGTTGACGAGTTCCAGCAGGCCCAGCGGATGGTCGATCAGGAGAAAAACCGGCTGACCCAGGAGGGAATCCCGGTCGGCAAGGAGTATGAGGTCGGGGCGATGGTTGAAATCCCGGCCGCCGTGGCGATGGCCGACCAGTTGGCCCAGTACGCCGACTTCTTTTCGATCGGCACCAACGATTTGATCCAATACCTCTTTGCCGTCGACCGGGGCAACGGGCAGGTGGCGAGCCTCTACCAGTCCCTGCACCCGGCCGTCTTGCGGGCGGTTAAGCAGACAATTGATTGTGCCCACGCGGAAGGCAAGTGGGTCGGGTTGTGTGGCGAAATGGCGACCATTCCGACCGCCGTGCCATTGTTAGCGGCGATGGGCCTAGATGAGTTTTCGGTCCCGCTAAGCCAGGTCCTGCCGGTTCGCTCGCAGATCCGCCGCCTCAAGGTGCGGCAACTGCAGCCGCTGATTCACCAGGCTCTGGCTGCCCACAGCCCGGCCGAAGTCAGGGCGCTGGTCGATCAATTAACCAGTCACATGAAGTAATCAACATATTAAGGAAAGCTTAACCTGCCTACCAACGACCAGGAAGCTGGAAAAAATAGAAACGGGGTGTCGGGCCGAAGGAGCCGGGCACCCCGTTTATGATCTGACTTGCCCCGGGGATAGGAACGGGGCTAAAATAGCCTAAATTGCGCCTGAAAATTCCCTTTAGTATAATTAACCGTAGTTTATTGCGAAGAATTAAAGGAGCCGAAGCTTTGAAGATTGGTTTGTTTACAGATACGTATTTCCCCCAGGTGAGTGGGGTGGCCACCTCGATTAAGACCCTGCGCGATCAATTAACCGCGCTGGGCCACCAGGTGTACATTTTTACAACCACCGACCCGGCGGCTGATCCCGTTTCGGACCAGGCGGAGGGAATTTACCGCTTTGCTAGCATTCCCTTTGTCTCCTTTACCGACCGGCGGATTGCCGTTAGCGGGTGGCTGAAGGTGTTGCGGTTAGCTAAGAAGCTCGACTTAGACGTGGTCCACAACCAGACCGAGTTTTCGCTGGGGATGATGGGGAAGATGGTCGCCCGGGAAATGAAGATCCCGTGCCTACACACCTACCACACCATGTACCAGGACTACCTCCACTACATCGCTAACGGGCGGGTCTTAAAGCCGCGAGACGTTGCCCACCTGGCTCATTTTTACTTAAAGAACATGACCGGGGTAATCGCCCCGTCTGAACGGGTCTTAGACACCCTCTTGTCCTACGGGGTGGAAGCGCCGATCCGGGTGATTCCAACCGGGGTTAACCTACAAGTCTTCCAAACGCCGGATAGTAAAGAAGAGATCAGCGCTCTGCGCCAAAAGCTTGGTTACACCGATCAAACGCCGGTCCTCTTGTCGCTGTCGCGGGTGGCCTTTGAAAAGAATATCCACGCCCTCGTGGAAGCCATGCCGGACATTTTGGAAAAAGAGCCCGCCGCCCAACTTTTAATCGTGGGGGAGGGGCCGGCGCGGCCAACCCTGGAGCGCCAGGTGCGCGAAATGGGGTTGCAAGACCACGTATCCTTTACCGGCCAAGTGGATAACGATCAGGTTTGTCACTACTACCAAATGGCCGACGTCTTCGTTTCGGCTAGCGATTCGGAAACCCAGGGGCTGACTTACGATGAGGCCTTGGCCAGCGACTTGCCGATTGTCGTCATGCGTTCCGAGTATACGGACGAGCTAATCGATGACCCGGCGATTGGGCGTTCCTTTCAAAAGCGCACCGACCTGGTTGACGGGGTACTGGAATACTTGGCCACCCCGCCAAGCCCGGAGGCAATCGCCAAGCGCCGCGAGAAACTGCACGATATCTCCGCGGAGGTGTTTGGGCAGCGGGTGCTTGATTTCTACCGGGTCTGCCAAGAGGAAGTGGCGGAAAAAAAGCGGCCGGGCTTTGGGCGTCGTTTTCGTCATTTGAGGAACCAAAATGATTAAAATTACCATGTATTCGTCGGCTGACAAGGTGGCGGGGCAGGGGGTCGGGAGCGCCTACGCGGAGCTGATGACCCTGTTAAAGGACCGCTTTGCTTCCCAGTTCGATATTCAAATTAATGAGTTTAGCCGCCAAAATGACATCAGCCACTACCACACGATCGACCCCCGTTTTTTTGTGTCGACCTTTTCCAAGAAACGGGGCCAAAAGATCGGCTACGTGCACTTCCTTCCCGAGACGATGGAAGGCAGCCTGAAGATCCCCCAACCGTTTCGGGGGCTTTTTTATCGTTACCTGATTGCCTTTTACAAGCGGATGGATCACCTGGTCGTGGTTAACCCGACCTTTATCCCCAAGCTGGTGGCCTACGGGATCCCACAAGAACGGGTGACCTACATCCCCAATTTCGTCGATGACCAGCGCTTTTACCCGGTCTCGGCGGCCAAGCGGTGGGAACTGTACCGGCGGTGGAAACTGGATCCCGAGCGCTTCACGGTCGTCGGTAGCGGTCAAATCCAAGAACGGAAGGGCGTCTTTGATTTCATCAAACTAGCCAAACAAAACCCCCACTTTCAATTCATCTGGGCCGGGGGCTTTTCCTTTGGCCGGATCACCGATGGCTACCAAGAGCTCAAGAAGGTTGTCGCTAACCCGCCGGCCAACCTCTTGTTCCCGGGGATCGTTACCCGCGACCAGATTGCCGAGTTAAACAACATCGCCGACCTATTTTTATTGCCTTCCTATAACGAGCTCTTCCCGATGTCGGTACTTGAAGCCTTTTCGTGTGGGACCCCGGTCATGTTGCGCGACCTCGATTTGTACCACTCAATCATCGGCGGCTACTACCAACCGGCTAAAGACGTCGACCAAATGCAAGCAGAACTAGTGCGGATTGCCCAGGATCCGGTCGCCCTAGCTGACCTAAAGCAAAAGTCACTAACGGCCGCCCAACGCTACTCCAAGGACCACCTGGCTAATGAGTGGTACCACTTTTATCGAACGCAAACGGGGAGGGAATAGGATGTCGCGAAAAAACTGGGTCGTTTTGATCTTGATGCTCGTTGCCGGTGCCGGCATCTTCGCCTTTTCGTTGCGCAACACCGATTTACATCAGTTAAGCATTGACCTCGCCAACCTCAACTGGGGCTGGTTTAGCGTGGCCGTCTTATGTATTTGCCTTTACCTGGGGCTGGAAGGGGTCGTTACCAAGCTCTTCATGGCCGACCGTTACCCGGACTTTAGCTGGAAAAACACCATGCGGGTGCCGCTGGTCGAACAACTCTTCAACGGGATTACTCCCTTTTCCACCGGGGGCCAACCCGCCCAACTAGTGGCGATGCTCCAGGCTGGGGTCGATGGCGGCCGGGCCAGCTCGGTCCTCTTGATGAAGTTCGTCGTCTTTCAGGGGATGATCGTAATTAACTTCATTATCAGCATGCTGATTGGCTTTCACTACATTGCCACCAAGCTCCAGGCCCTGTCCTTGCTGGTGGTCTTTGGCTTTGTCATTCACCTGAGCGTGATCGTCGCCTTGCTCTTAGTCATGTACTGGCACTCCTTTACCAAGCGGGCCACCAACCTCTTATTAAGGCCGGTGCGTTGGTTTGTTAAAGAGAACCGTTACCAGAACTGGCAGCGGGTCTTAGACGAGCGGATTGACTCCTTTTACCAGGAGAGCTTGAAGATGCGTCAGGAGTACGGCAAGCTCGCTAAGGTCTCGGTGGTGACCTTAGTCCAGTTGGCCTTTTACTACCTAATTCCCTACTTCATTCTCTTGGCGCTGGGGGTGCAAAACCTTAACGTGGTGATGATCGTTTCCTTAAACGTCTTGATCTTTATGATTACCTCGCTCTTCCCGATTCCCGGGGGGACTGGGGGGGCCGAGTATTCCTTTACCGTCCTCTTTGCCAGCTTCATTACCTCCAACGCTAAGCTAGTCTTGGCCATGCTCTTGTGGCGGATTCTCACCTACTACTTCGGCATGTTTGCCGGGATGGTGGCCCTCGTCTTAAAGCCCGATCCGGTGAAGCCCTATGAATGATTAACTGAGCGGCGCCGTTAAGTAGCCGTTGAAAAGTAAGGGGAACCGTCTCCCCTTAGTAAAACAGATTAACTTAGACCCCCATAGTCGCTGGCCGGCTGTGGGGGTCTTATTTATATCGGCCCTTTGTCAAATCCTGTTGATGAGATTGTTTTAGGCGGCGCCAGGTGCTAGCACCTGGCGCCAACGCCTTGGGGAAAGCGAGCTAAGTTCGGCGCCCTTAGCTGGTTAATTAACCGGGGTAAGGTAGTGGTTTAGGCTAGCGCTACCGCCCCGTTTTGCCTTTAAGTAGTTAGAAGGGTAAAATAGATAAGATAACAAGGAGGGAAGACAATGGTTAATTCGAATCTACGTCGGATCATCAAACGCTTGGAGGCGATGGTGGTGGACGGGGCGGGGCCCTTGCAGGTTCGGACCTTCGAACGGTATGGGATTGCGGTGTGCGACGTCCTCTTCAATCAGGAGAGCGGGGAGTTTGTCGTTAAGCGAATTGAACCAGGTGACGTGATGGTGTTCGATCAACTCGACTTGGCGGCCATTGAGGTCTATGACTGTCTAGAAGATTTTCGCCAACGTTTTTAACTTTTTTGCCAAAAAGCGTTGACGATTTAAAAAGTCACTGGTATAGTATTTAATCGTTGTGATAAGCAAGGACGACATGAAGTTAACCTTGTAAAATCCTTCAAAAAACAGTGTTGACAGTTAATTGTCTGATATGATATATTGATTAAGCTGTTAAATCAGCGGTGCCAATGAGTTAAAAAAGAATTTAAAAAATATCTTGACAACACATTAGCACTTATGATAAAATAATTAAGCCGGCTGGCTAAGCTGGTTGGTGGTAGACCTTTGAAAACTGAATAATGTTTCGACGAATCAAATGTGTAGGGTCCTTGATCTTAATGATCGAGGCAA
>PPYF01099527.1_pt1 | contig 19848 bp, 24 predicted proteins | sample 1559871 | NCBI WGS metagenome assembly PPYF01 (sample SAMN08240021, study PRJNA423297) | Human gut metagenome, whole genome shotgun sequencing project. | reverse complement strand
CACTATTTGAACGCTATCGAAAGGTTATGGGATATGGATAGCTCCATACGCCTTATTCTTTCTCTACCGTCAGATAGTGAAGCCTAAACCAAAAACAAAAAACTACATAGACAACGTCATGGCGAAGTCGCATCTTCGCTCTTTTGCTATGCCATTTTTTATTTCCAGTCTATTATACACCATCTTTGCCGATTTGCGAAGTTTCCTAGAAAGGAACAAAATCGCTGCGCGATGGCCTGCCAAGGCTGTGGCATAGCGATTTTGTTCAACTGGAATTTGTAGGAATAGATATTCTGGAAAATATAGTGAAAACTGCGCATTTGTGGGGATGATACGAATCGTGTCACACATGTGAAAGAGCGATTCTTTCGTCATTTTACGTTTTTTGATAAGGTGAAACTGTCGAAAAGACAAACCAATTATAGAAAGGACGTAGAATGATGAAAAAAAGTGGAAAACAGGTTTTATTATTTGGAGGAATACTTATTGTAGCGTTTGCAGTATGGACAGCTTTGATCCAGATGGTAGACGTGCAGCCGCTGGGTCAGAACGGAACCAATATTGGATTTGCAACATTCAATTGCTGGTTTCATCGTTTGGCAGGTGTCAATATGACAATTTATACGATTACCGATTGGATGGGACTTATTCCTTTAGTTGTATGCCTGATTTTTGCAGGTATTGGAGTGGTTCAGTTAATAAAGAGAAGAAGTCTCTTCAAAGTGGATCCAGATATCATTATCCTTGGAGTTTACTATGTTGTCGTGATACTGGCATATTTGATTTTTGAAATGATCTCAATCAATTACAGACCGATTTTAATCAATGGAGTTATGGAGGCTTCTTATCCTTCTTCAACGACATTACTGGTATTGTGTGTGATGCCGACTTTGATTGAACAGATTCAGCGTAGACTGTCAAGCATTGCAGTGAAAAGAATCGTTACGATTCTGGCAATCGCTTTTTCGGCATTCATGGTTATCGGCAGATTGATTTCCGGAGTACATTGGGTTACGGATATTGTGGGCGGCGTATTGTTAAGTGCCGGATTATTTACTGTCTATAAGGCGGTAGTTATGCTGTCAATAAAAAAATGAAATAAAAAAGGGGGTGCAGGAAGTGGAATTCCATGAAAAGCTTCAGGAATTAAGAAAGAGCCGAGGTTTGACACAAGAAGAGCTGGCCGAGGCTTTATTTGTCTCCAGAACTGCAATTTCAAAATGGGAATCTGGAAGAGGGTATCCAAGCATAGATTCATTAAAGGAAATATCCAGATATTTCTCTGTGTCCATTGATGAGTTGTTATCCGGAGATCAGTTGGTTTTGATTGCGGAAAAAGAAAACAAGTCAAACCTAGGCGGTCTATGTGACTTGTTATTTGGATTTGCCGATTTGCTTTCTTTGATGCTTATTTTTCTTCCATTGTATCCCAAACCGGTTGGCGGATATATCTATTCGGTCAATCTTATTGAGTATGTAGATAAAGAAATTTGGGTTTGTACGACATATTGGGGTCTTTTTATCGCATTAACAATTGTTGGAATTGTGAAGATTTTAATGGTCAATTTCAAATTTGAAAAGGGAAAAATGGCGATTACTTTTTTATCTGTAGGGCTTAGTATTATTACTGTTTTGTTTTTGTCGATTGCGAGAGAAGCATATGCAGTAACAGTGGCTTTTCTGTTGTTACTTATAAAAGGGGGGCTGCTTTATAAACGAGCCGCAGCAGGCCGATAAGGGGTTGAGCCATACAACTTCCAGTTTGTGAGATAAGTATTATTACAGTATGCTGAATGGATGAGGACAGGCTGTTTAGGGAGGTATCATGAAAGGATTTAACCGACAAAATCAATTATTTTCACTCTGTGGATTGAATTGTGGGCTTTGCCCCATGTTTTTGAGCAAACACTGCCCCGGTTGCGGGGGCGGTGAGGGAAATCAGTCCTGTAAAATTGCAAGATGCAGCATGGAGCATGATGGAGTAGAATACTGCTTTCAGTGTGGCGAATTCCCTTGCTCGAAATATGACCATATCGAAGACTATGATGTTTTCATCACAGGCAGGAATCAAAAGCGCGATATGAAAAAGGCCCAGGAGATTGGAATGGAAGCCTACAATGCAGAGCAGGCAGAAAAGGCACGTATCCTGGACGTCTTCCTCGCCGGTTACAATGACGGGAGGAAAAAGACGCTGTTCTGTGTGGCAGTTAATCTGCTGGACCTGCAGGAACTGCAGGAGGTACTCAGGCAAATTGAGAACAGCTTTGATTTGGAAACGCTGACACTTAAAGAAAAAAGCGCTTTTGCTGCAGGATTGCTGCAGGTGGCAGCAAAGAACAATATTGAGTTGAAACTGTGAAAGAAAAAGTGAGGACTTCAATACTGCAATCATTCAATAAAGTATTGAAAAGGATAGAGAACCGAAGTGAGTTCTTCGGAATGTTCTCTATTTTTAAAAAGAACAAAGGAAGAGAGGTGTATTTTTGGTAAGAGAGTATCTATGTATGAATGTTTATGATGCGTTTTTAACACGAATGCATTTTCTTTTTGAAGAGTTTGACAATATCTACGTCTCTTTTTCCGGAGGCAAGGACAGCGGTTTGTTGCTAAATCTGGTTCTGGATTACCGGAATCAGCACTATCCAGAAAGGGCCATTGGCGTGTTTCATCAGGATTTTGAGGCGCAATATACGGTGACGACGGAGTATGTGGAACGTACCTTTGAACGAATAAAAGATCAGGTAGAACCTTATTGGGTTTGCCTTCCTATGGCCACCAGAACCGCATTAAGCAGCTACGAAATGTACTGGTATCCATGGGATGATACCAAACAGGAGCTTTGGATCCGGGAGATGCCCCAAAAAGAATACGTTATCAATCTGGAAAATAACAAAATAACTACATACCGTTACCGGATGCACCAAGAAGATTTGGCAAAACAGTTTGGACGCTGGTACCGGGATGCCCATGACGGCGGAAAAACTGTATGCCTGCTGGGGATGCGGGCAGATGAATCTTTACAGCGGTACAGTGGATTTTTAAATAAAAAATACGGGTATAAAGATACCTGCTGGATCAGCAGGCAATTTAAAGATGTCTGGTGTGCCTCCCCTCTATATGATTGGTCTACGGATGATGTATGGCACGCCAACTATTTATTTGGTTACGACTATAACCACCTGTATGATCTTTATTATATGGCTGGCCTGAAACCCTCGCAGATGCGTGTGGCCTCCCCGTTTAATGACTATGCAAAAGATGCTCTGAATCTGTACCGTGTCATAGATCCGGAGATTTGGTGTAAGCTTGTAGGGCGTGTGCAGGGAGCAAATTTCGCTTCCATTTATGGAAAGACCAAAGCGATGGGCTACCGGAATATTACTTTACCGGAGGGGCATACGTGGAAATCTTATACAAAGTTTTTATTGGATACGCTGCCTAAGAGATTGCGAAATAATTATGCTAAGAAATTCAATACCTCTATCCAGTTCTGGCATGGAACAGGCGGTGGGTTGGACGAGTCTGTGATTCAGGAGCTTCAGGAGAAGGGGTATCAAATAAAACGAAACGGTGTTTCCAATTATACATTGAACCAAAAATCACGTATTGTATTCGTGGGGCCAATACCGGATCATACGGACGATATCAAACCTACAAAGGATATCCCCAGCTGGAAACGGATGTGCTATTGCATTTTGAAAAATGACCACATCTGCCGTTTCATGGGATTTGGGATGACACGGCAGCAGCAGAAGCGGCTGGACATTATACGCCGCAAATACAAAAGCATAGAGGAATTCGATTATGAAGTACAAAAGCCCAGTTTATAATGTTATGGCTGTTCCAATAGAGAAGGTACGGCCCAATAACTACAATCCAAATAAGGTTGCACCGCCTGAAATGAAACTGCTCTATGAGAGCATAAAAGAAGATGGATATACGATGCCGGTCGTATGCTACTATGTAAAATCGCAGGATGTTTATTTGATTGTTGATGGTTTCCATCGGTATCAAGTTATGCTGAATCACCCGGATATCTACGAAAGAGAACAAGGGATGCTGCCGGTTTCCGTGATTGAGAAACCGATTGATAAACGTATGGCCAGTACCGTGTGACATAACAGGGCACGAGGCTCTCACGATGTGGATCTGATGAGCAACATCGTAAAGGAACTTCATGAATTTGGGCGATCAGACGCCTGGATCTCAAAACATTTGGGAATGGATAGAGATGAAATTTTGCGCCTTAAGCAGATTACAGGTCTTGCCGCGTTATTCAGGGATATAAAATTTGGAGAGGCGTGGCGTCCTGTAGAAGAAGAGACGGCAAAAGAGTAAATAATATAGATGAATGAAAGTAATTTGTCAGAAATAAAGAACAGTGAAAGAGGACTGAAAGGAGCATTTATATGAAGTATGTATGTACGGTTATATCGGTAGCGGACATCAGCGCTGCAAGGAAGTTTTACCAGGATCTGTTCGGGTTAGAGGTCTATCAGGATTACGGAAGGAACATCGCCTTTACCTGCGGTCTGGCATTACAGCAGGATTTTGACTGGCTGGTAAGTATACCAAAAGAAAAGGTACTGAAGAAATCCAATAATGCGGAAGTCGTTTTTGAGGAACAGGATTTCGATGGTTTCCTGAATAAGCTGAATGAGTACCCGGACATTGAATATCTGGGAGAAGTCATCGAGCATAGCTGGGGACAGCGTGTGATCCGGTTCTATGACCTGGACGGGCATCTCATAGAGGTTGGCGAGGATATGAAAATGGTGATCAAGCGTTTTCTTGCTTCTGGTATGTCTATGGAAGAAGTCTCTGTGAAAATGGACGCTTCCATTGAGGATTTAACAAAACTTCTGAATAACTAATATGTGGTAAAGGAATAAACTAATCGGAATTCGTAGGAGCAAAGGAGCGATATTATGATGGATTATATGATCATCCATCGAGATACATGGGAACGGAAGGAATATTTTGAACATTACCTTACATCGTTTTAAAAAAATTTGAGTGGCTGATCAGCGAGTGCCATGAAGATGTCGTTTCATTTGTCGGAAACTCGTTAAATCTTTCATGTTTTGAACAAAAGGAGAAAGGGGAGGTAAGACAGTGAGAAAATGTAGAATTGCGATACTTCTGACGGTCTTAATGGTTTTGGCTGCAGGCTGTAACAGCACAGAGGAAAGGCCAAAGTCAGAAGTTGCCTTAACAGAAACGGAAGAAAAAAACATCCAGTATGAAGCTTCCCGGAATAAGGAAGACGCAAAAACGACAGAGGCCCCATCCGGTCAGCCGGATGGCCAATCTTCAGAGATTCCGGTTGTTTTAGAGAACCTGAATGCCCATGGCAGCCTTCTTTCCCAGACGTTTTACCAGGCAGGAAATGTAAACAACCATATGCGCTGTTATGTATGCAGTGGAGAAGACGGCGACGAATTCCGATCCGGCCGTTTGGGTATATCGATCACAAAGATGATCCCGTATTACAGCGATACCACAGAGGACAGGAAACTTATCATTTATGCTGAAACTGAGGTGGAAACAATTCCCGGACAGAATACCTACCAGGCAGAACTAGCGGTAACCTGTTATCAGAATTGGGAGCGATTCTTTGAGGATACCTACGGTGTTACAGTGTCTTTCCCAGAAAAAGGCGATACAGAGGGAGCGGTTACTCTGGTGGGCTTGAATAGAGCTCCGGATGTAGGGCCAGAGGATAGCAGGGATGTTTCAAAAGAGATCGGCAGCCTGGCAGGCGCATATTACAGGATGGATTCCGATCAGGATCTGTTTATACGGTATCTGTGCAAGGCAGAACTTTGCGCTTATCCCACGGAAGTTCTGCGCCTGATGAGAAATACCATCTACGCTGCTCATGGCAGAACATTTCAGAATCCGGCATTGGCCGAATACATGGAAGGGAAACCCTGGTATCGAAAAATGACAGGACCGAAAGATTTTTCTGAGGATGTCCTGTCTGACGTGGAAAGAAAAAATATTGCGCTCCTGAAAGAATTGGAAGAAATTCCTTATGGCCAGCGCTGTATGATGTATGGAGAAGATAACAGTATAGAGGGATTCGCTAACGCTCCCTATCTGCCGTTTCTTTCACAAAATAAGGAAATAGGTTTGGAGGCCGATTTTACACAGGCAAAGGACTGCGGCGCCTATTACAGCGTTCCAGGAAAACTGTATCTGCCCATAACGTTGACCCGGAAACAGTGGGAACATGTTCAGGCCGGGGAAACAGAAGAACTTTGTGTTAATGAACTGACCGGCGAGACACGTATCCTGGAGCTTGATGACGGGAAAAATTACTGCCTGTATGAAAGAGGAGCCAGGCCTGACAGCTGGTCTCCTTCAGATATCTATATTTGTTATCAGTATGACACCGGCTTATATGAACTTCAGGTACTCAGTGATGACACCATGATGAAGCCGGTCTATGAGGGCGATCTGTATTTCCTGAAGGGAGCGGTACGGGGCGGAATGGTCAGTCTGACGACTGCATCGGAGCTGCAGGAGGAAATTACGATGCAGACACAGGAAGTGTATGCAAACTGCCTGTACCATAATGGGCGCGGATATTTTACGGCCGTTTACGCATTGGGGGACTGATCGAGTTTTATTAAGGAACTTGCGACATACGAGAAAATGCTGGATAAAATGGTCGCAACGGAAGAATTATTGAAAGAATGGATTTTCTATCAGAAAAAAGCGGAAGTGATTTTTGCTGTAGTTGATGGCGCGGTAATCGGATTTGCATTGTATTTTCACAATTTTTCTACATTTCTTGGACGCGCCGGACTGTATCTGGAGGATCTTTTTGTTAAGCCAGAATATTGTGGAAAGGGATATGGCAAATTAAATTCCAGTTTTTGAAATCGAAAAATCTGAATTTGGTGAGGCAATGAATATGAAAAAGAAAACCTTAATCATTGCAATTTCTATATTGGTAATTGCTCTTGTTGCAGTGTTGTTTATAATGAACAAACCTTACAATCCAACACCCTTTGTTGTAGATGGAGAGATTTTCTCAGCCACGGTTGAGGATGGCGGAACTTTAATTTTGGATTTAGATAATTCCAATGAACACAAAGAATGGTCAATCGCATTGGAATCTGATGTTTTTGCAAGCGATTATTATAACATTACTGAAAACATTGCGGAATTTCACATAATTGCTTTGAACAATGGCAAAGGTGAAATGGTGTTTCAATGTACAAATGATGATGGTACTACTGACAAGTACATACTTACTCTTTCTATTTCGCGCCATCAGAGAAACCATCTTCAAATTGATTCCGTTTCTTTTACGGAATATGAATAACAACTTCCGGTTTTAAAGGCTGGAGAATTTGAATTGAACATATGCCCATTGAATTTTTTCACTGTCTACAGTATTGTCATCAATAGGTGTTCCGCATTATATCCGGCAGCTAAAGGACAAAAATATCCCGGTGTTTTTTGAAAAAGAGAACATCAACACAATGGATTCTAAAGGGGAAATCCTTCTTACCATCATGGCATCGCTGGCACAGCAGGAAAGCCAGTCTTTAAGCCAGAATGTGAAACTTGGCTTGCAGTTCCGCTACCAACAGGGGCTTGTGCAGGTCAACCACAACCGTTTTCTCGGCTACACGAAGGATGAGGAAGGGATGCTGGTCATCGAGCCGGAAGAAGCTGAGATTGTAAAGCGGATTTATCGGGAATACCTGGAGGGCGCAAGCCTCTTACAGATTGGAAAAGGTCTGGAGGCGGACGGTATCCTGACGGCGGCGGGAAAAGCACAGTGGCGTCCGACCACTCTGCAAAAAATCTTACGAAATGAAAAGTACATCGGGGATGCCCTGCTCCAGAAAACTTATACGGTGGACTTCCTCTCGAAAAAGCGGGTCAAGAACACCGGCATCGTCCCGCAATATTATGTGGAAGGCAGCCACGAGGCGATTATTCCCCGCGACCTCTATATGCAGGTGCAGGAGGAGATGGTGCGGAGGGCGAACCTGCACAGTGGTTCGGAAAGGAAAAAGCGGGTTTACAGTAGCAAGTACGCTTTATCGAGCATCGTCTACTGCCCTAAATGTGGAGATATTTACCGCCGGATTGCATGGAACAACCGGGGCAAGCACTCCACAGTGTGGCGGTGCTGCACCAGAGTGGAGCATGGTCCAAAGGCATGTGATGCACCGACCATCCAGGAATCAGACTTGCAGAATGCGGTGGCAAGAGCCATCAACGAAATGCTTGGCGGCAAGGAGGTATTCCTCCCCCTTCTGGAGGAGAATATAGAAGCGGTCATTGGATGCGGTGTGGATGATGAGATTGCTGAGATTAAGCGCAGGCTGGCAGAACAGCAGAAAGAGTTGCTGAAACTGGCGAACGCAAAAAAGGATTACTCAAAGGTGGCTGATGAGATAGACAGGCTTCGAGACGAACGGCAGGATATTCTGATGAGAGAGGCTGACCGGGAAGGTAAACGGCAGCGGATTGAGGAAATGAAAGCCTTCCTGCAGGAACAGGCAGATATACCGCTGGAGTATGATGAGCAGTTGGTGAGGCGGCTGGTTGAGAAAGTGACAGTGTATGAGAGCAAAGCAGTGGTAGAATTCAAATCGGGGTTGAAAACGGATGTGGAGCTGTAGGATGCGAAACAAATAACACCTTGCGACTTGGAAACAGGTGGCAGGGTGTTTTCTTATTATGTTCAGGGTCTTGCGTTTATCAACCAAAAGGTTTATAATATGAAATATAGTGATGGAGGTGCGTGGTGACAACATCAGATATGATAAGGCAGTTATGTGAGAAAATGAATATCAGCCAGGCAGAGCTTTGCAGACGTATCGGACAGACACCACAGAATTTTAACAAAAAGCTGAAACGTGGCACCGTTTCCTTTGAGGAAATGATGGCGATTGCGGAGGCGTTGGGCGTAGGTTATGAGCAGGCGTTTGTCCTGCCGGATGGTAGTAAGATAAACATAGGAGGCAAACAGGAGTAATGTCTATGATGACAAAGCAAGAAGAAGGAACATTTCTGATGTTATTCAACAGAAGTGGATATGTTTTGAATTTTTCGACCAATGATTTTGATGTGTTCACGACTAATAGTATTGGAGAAGCACTATGCACAAAATATGGTCTTTCAAAGGGAAAATCTCTTAACGCATATTTGAATAGTGCTTCCTATGAAAACAGACTTAAGTTGCTTTCTGACTTATTCCACTATTATGAAGACAACATGGAATATGAATATAACAAAGACTATGAAGACGATCTTTATTGGGGCAGTAGTATTTCGAGATATGATGAAAGGTATGCTCGAATTTATCAAAAGTGTAAAGCTATCATGGATAGAATGGAAGGCGGTTCTTCTGTTATTGCAAAAACCGCTGATAGTTTGAAAGGCAAGTTTTCAAGTGAATATATGTCTCAGCAAATCGAGTTGATGGTTTCCATGCAGTCAACCAATCCTACGAATGCCATTGGAATGGCAAAAGAATTTATAGAAAGCTGTTGCAAAACAATTTTAGAGGATTTGGGTATTGCATGGAGTAGAACAGATGACGTTCCGCAGCTTACAAACAAAACAATGGATGCCTTGAATTTGTTACCAGCCAATGTACAGGAAACGGACCAGGGTGCAGATGCAGTAAAGGCTGTCTTGGGGAACTTAAGAGCCATACCGTCAAAGTTAGCCGAGATTAGAAATCCTTTCGGAAGCGGTCACGGGAAAAGTGCATCTTTTCAAGGTTTGGAGGAACGCCATGCTAAACTGGCAGTGGGGAGTAGCATCACTTTTGTTGATTTTATTTGGAGTACATATGAAAACCAAAAGAAAACAGGAACAAAGGTGATATAGCTTCTCCTATTTGGCAGCTATTGGTTTACCGTGGGTATAGTGCTGCAACTGTATATCAGTTTGGTGGAGTTGGACAGGCACATCAGGCAGACCTCGCAGAACTTCAACAAAAAATTGAAATGTGATGTATCCTACTCAAAGGAGATGACGGCGATTATGGATGCGCTGGGTGTAGGTTACAAGTAGGAATTTGTCCTTCCGAATGGAGAAAAATAGGAGCAATGCTTATATCGGTTCAAAACCTGATAGGATAATAATGTAATTGGTGGGTGTGATATGGAGAAATTTAAAATATTTTATTCTTGGCAATCTGACTTACCAGGAAGCAAAACCAGAAACTTTATACGGGAATGTATTGATGAAGCTATTGATCTTGCGCAAGAATCGGAAGCTGTGGAAGCTGAGAGGGATGAAGCAACGACAGGTATGACTGGTTCTCCCAATATTGTAACTACACTGTTTTCAAAAATCGATAATTGCGACCTTTTTATTGCAGATTTAAGTTTATGCTTTACTGAAGATCAGAAATGCAGAAAGAGAAGCCCGAATCCAAATGTGATGTTAGAACTCGGTTATGCTGTAAAGGCTTTAGGGTGGGAACGTGTAATCTGTCTTTGCAATACCGATTTTGGCAACGAGTATCCTTTTGATATTGAACACAACAGAATTACGGGTTTTTCATTGGAAGGTAAGAGCAAAAAAGAGGTAAAGGCTGATATAGCTAAGATAATATTTATAAACATCCGAGACATCAGGAAACAAGTGCCGAGAGCTAAACAAGGGATGTCTACTCATATTGTAGGAACATATGATTTTAGCAGCAAAAAAGTGATTACCGAGTTGCTGCCGCTTGAAATCAGAAAACAGGAAAGTTACATTCTTCACAATGAGGTGCTATTGGATGAAGCCAAAGAGCTAATTGCTGAGATAGAAAGGTTAACAAATCAGATAAACGCTGCTCAAAAAGAAGTGGTTGAACCGCCTGTGGAGTTACCGAAGCAAACTGTATTACCTGATACACAGCAGTTCCAGCTTTCTGAGATGATTCATTTAATGGGCAAATCATATAAGGCTTCCGAGACACCTGTTGTGTGGAAAGAGGCGGAAAATGATCGTGAAGGGATCAAACGATGGCTTGGAATTGACGTTCCCGAAAACTTTTTTGCTTTAGGCGGACTCAAAAAAACAGTACAGTTGTTTAGCCCACAGGGTCCAATACTAAATGGGACGGATGACGAAAAGCAAAAATATGATAGGCTTCAAATTCTCTCATACAAGTTGATGAGCCTTGATGTTAGGGAAAATTACCCCAAAACATTTGACGGAATGTGCTTTATTCCACTTGCAATACAGAACATCTCATCTATGCAAGATACAGATATTGACGTGCTTGTAAATGTTGAAATAGGAGAAGCTATAGAGCCGGACGAACACCTTATATGGCCGGATTATGAAGGCTTGCAAGGGATTATATGTAAAGATGATGAGGATCAAGAAGATGTTGGAATAGTTTGTGAACTATTTAGTTTGGTAGAAGATGGAGTCATTCATATTGAGGGGCTTCCTTATGACCCATCAAGGTTCATTTCCAAAATGCCGATAATAACGATCCACGGGCTTTCACAGCCAAGAAAGACTGAAGAAGACTACAAAAATGAACTGGAAGATTTTATTGCATCGACTGGTGGAACTGGCTACTATGAATTCAATGTTTCCAATTTGCGACCTGGTGAGTGTAAATGGCTGTGCTGTGGGATGCTTATCAGGCCAGTTGACAACAAAATAAAAGTTCGCTATCAAATTCACTCAAAAAACTCTTTGGGTGATTTGAATGGCGTTCTTGAAATGAAAACCGACTAAAAAACACTTGTCCTGTATGGATATGTTTCCACGAACAGATAAAACACAAAAATGGTAGTTGATATGTTACTGATAACAGACACGGGGGAATGACGTACTTTTCATTTCCTCGTGCCATATCGAGAAAAGGAAAGAACTGGTATATAGCGGTTGACGGGTGTATCATAACGGTCAACGCTTATAGTTATACGATCATCACAGCACACAAGGCAAGCGATTAGCTATCAGGTTATGAGGAGAAACAATGAAGGAGTTTTTCGGTAAAATACGGGCTTCACAAAAGCCATATTCCATTCCGAAGCAAGTGCTTATTTCTATAGGCATCCTGCTATTTGGAGTTTTTATGGGGACCTTTTCCAAATATTTAGATTACTGGCAGGCAAACCTCCCGGCGTTATTACATCTGATTGACAGTTCGGTGGATCTGCATAATTTTCTCGGGAAATTAGCGCCCTGGATTATTATTGCGGTGTGCATTGCCGTTTACAGCACAACTCCTATAAGGGCTGGCACCAATGTTTTTGTCTTTTTTGCGAGAATGGTATCAAGCTACTATTGGTACAGCAATTTCATAGCTGGATTTTTCCCCAAAAGCTATGCCCTTATCTGGATTGTGTTTACGGCAGCAGCCCCTTTCCTGGCTTTATTGTGCTGGTATGCTAAAGGTACAGGGCGAATTGCTTTTCTCCTGTCCTCTGGAGTAACAGGGGTATTGCTGAACTGCGCTTTCAACTATGGAATATTTTATATAGATATCAGTTCGGGACTTGAGCTTTAATGCTGGCGATTGGTGTATTTGTTTTACACAAATCTTTTAAGGAAACAGCCGAGATGATAGGAACAGGGGCTGTTTTTGCCATCATTATGAAAGCGGTCATACCATTTCGCATCTGGTAGAACAAATTGCTGAATTGGAGATTTAGGAAGGGCCCACGTATTACAGTATTCAAAGCAAGAAATTAGTAATGGAAGGAAAAAGATGTTGACTATATCAACGGGTTGCGGCAATATGGTTGATGAGCAAAGGAAGCAACTTTAATTTGGAGGAATGTAAAATGAAGAAATTTATCGCCTACTGTGGGCTTGACTGTGAAAAATGCGATGCCAGGATTGCGACGCTGAACGATGACTATGAGCTGCGAGAGAAGACTGCAAAACTCTGGAGTGAATTAAACGGAGTCACGATTACCGCAGATATGATTAACTGCATGGGATGCCGTGTGGATGGCGTGAAAACACCGTTTTGCAGCAGTTTATGTCCGATAAGAAAATGTGCGCTGGAAATGGGCGTTGAGACCTGTGGCGACTGCCGGGGTATGGAGCAATGCCTGACAGTCGCTACAGTGATTTCCAACAATTCCGAGGCGTTAGAAAATCTAAAAAAGTAGTCTACATATCTTGGCAATTTTCGTCATGATTTGATGGAAAGGGTTACCAAATGAACAGGAGGTAGCATGAAGGGATTTAACCGACAAAATCAATTACTATCCCTTTGCGGATTAAATTGCAGGCTTTGCCCCATGTTTTTGGGTAAACACTGTCCCGGCTGTGGCGGCGGCGAAGGAAATCAATCATGCAAAATCGCAAGGTGCAGCATGGAACATGGCGGTATAGAATACTGCTTTCAATGCGACAAATACCCATGCGAGAAATATGAACATATAGAGGACTTCGATTCCTTTATTACAACCCGTCATCAGAAGGCTGACCTGGCAAAAGCTCGGCGGATTGGGATAGATGCCTACAATACGGAGCAGGCGGAGAAAGCAAAAATACTGGACATACTCCTATCCGGCTATAATGACGGTCGGAAAAAGACACTCTTTTGTGTGGCGGTCAACCTTTTGGAACTGCAGGCGCTGCGCAATGTGATTGAGCAGCTCGAAACTGATTCTGAGATGGAGATGCGGACACTCAAAGAGAAAAGTGCCTTTGCCGCAGGACTACTTCGAAATGCCGCAGAACGGAACGGAATTGATGTGAAGCTACATAAGAAAAAGTGAAGTGTGCCGTCAAATTTTATAAAGAAGAAGGATTTGAAGAAAGCAGGTGAAAAAATGGCGAGTAGAATTTTGCTGGTTGACGATGAAAAGGACATTGTTGACATGATGGAAGAAGTGCTGGAAAAAGAAGGGTTTCATGCAATCCGAAAAGCCTATAACGGCAAGGATGCTGTGGCGATTTGCAGGGAGTTTATACCAGACGTGGTCGTACTGGATATTATGATGCCGTACATAGACGGGTTGGAAGTTTGCAGGCAAATCCGTGAGTTTTCCTATTGCTCTGTTCTCTTCTTATCCTCAAAGAATGATGATGTTGATAAAATACTCGGTCTTTCCTGTGGAGGCGACGATTACATTACCAAACCGTTCAGTCCCCGCGAAGTGGTGTTCCGGATCAAAGCCCAGCTCCGCCGCCAGCAATATCAATCCACACCACCACCAAAAGCCAAGCTGACAGTCGGGCCCCTTTCGATTGATGGGAAAACTGCCGGGCTTATAAAAATGGGCAGGAAATTGAGCTGACCGGCCGTGAATTTCTGCTTTTATCCTACCTCATGGAAAATGCAGATAGGATCATTAGCAAGGAAAGGATATACGAGCAGGTATGGGGGGAATACAGCAGCATTTGTGACAACACCATCATGGTTCATATCCGACACCTGCGGGAAAAAATTGAAGATATGCCGTCGTCCCCGCGGCAGCTTTTCACGGTGAAAGGGCTGGGCTATAAACTCAAGAAAAGGGTTGATTAGATGAAGAAATCAGGTTATAAGACAATATTTCATATTTATCTGATTTTCTTTCTGTCGCTGCTTGGGACGATTCTACTGGCTGGCTGCTTTTTATTCCTGATGATTTCTGTTCAGACGCCAAATGGCGCAAGAGTAAGGAGTGACTGGCCCAAAGAATTTACAGGGGACTTTAAAGATCAGATTATTTTTATAGATGACATACCACAGGTGAAGCAGACAGGGCTTGCTTTGCTACGGAAATACGAGGTTGGCATTCAGATTATTGACAGCTACGGAAATGAGGTTTTTAGTTATCAAGAACCAGAGCAGGCCAGTGAAGTGTATTCCGGCGCAGAGTTGCTGCAGCTTGTTCAAAACGGAAAATCAGCGGATGAGGGAACAACAATCTTTGCGGGGATTGCCGCTGATGCTGGGACAGAGTATGCCTATCTCCTTTACTTCCCTGTGAATATTTCCAAAGTGACAATGTATGTCAATGGCGACCATTTTGCGGGAGGCAAAAAGATAGTCATGCCGGTGCTTGCTGTGTTATTCCTACTGGTGCTGATTTCAGGCGTTCTATATGGCCTATTGACCACAAAGGCAATCAAACGGTTGACGGATGCCATTCATGAGATTGCGGCCCGCAGTTATGTTCCGATTAAGGAACAGGGTGTGTTCCGCGATTTGTATGACAGCCTGAATACGCTGGATGCTGAGATCAGGGACAGCGATAACCAGCGTACATTGACGGAAAAGACGCGGGAGGAATGGATTGCAAACATTACCCACGACCTTAAAACACCACTCTCCCCCATTAAAGGGTATGCAGAGGTTCTGCGGGAAACGGATGGCGGCAATCGTGAACACCGCAGGCATTATGCGGATGTTATGCTGAAAAATGTTTCCTATATGGAAAAGCTGATTGACGATCTGAAGCTGACCTATCAGTTGGAAAACGGGATGCTTCCCATCCAACGTGAAGAACAGAACCTTGTCCGTTTTCTCAAGGAGCTGGCAATTGATATTTTGAACACCCCTGAATACGAAGACCGCATGATCCAGTTTGAAAGTGCGGATGAGACGGTCACTTTCTCTTTCGACAAGATGCTTTTCACAAGGGCATTTCGGAATTTGATCATCAATGCATTTGTGCATGGAGAGGAACACACCGAAGTCAGCGTCAGCATCCTGCCATCCCCGACAGGATTAAAAATCAAGGTTTCTGATAATGGGCCGGGCATGGAGGCAGACACTGCCCAGCGTTTATTCGACCGCTATTACCGGGGAACAAATACAGAGCAGAAGCCGGAAGGAACCGGACTTGGACTTGCAATCGCAAAGGGGATTATCGACCTGCATGGAGGTACGGTTTCTGTTTCAAGCATTCCAGGTGTCGGCACGACGTTTGAGATTGATTTTTGCCCGTTAAGGTTAATTAAGGTTGACTGAAAATGAGGTTAAGGTTGGCAGGCTATCATATCTATGATGGCTGCCAACCTTTTTTCTGTCCGAAAGGGGGTGATGGGATGGAGAAGAAATGGAAGAAGGTAGTTCCTTACCTTTTAACGGCTGCTGTTACGGTTTGTATCTGTGTTGCTGTTGTCGCTGTTATACTGCGCCCGCAGCCTTTGCAGGTCGGCACAGTTGACCTGGGTACAGTGGAAGATGGCAAGTATATCGGCGTATGTCAGAACAAGCTGCTCTTTGCTGTGGTACAGGTTGAAGTAAAGGACCATGAGATCATGGGCATCGAAGTAATCGAACACAAAGCCTCCTACATGGATCAGGCAGAACAAATTGCCAGGGCGGTTTCTTCCTCACAGTCATTGGAGGTGGACGCCATAACTGGTGCCACGCTTACCAGCGACACGGTATTAAAAGCAATTGAAAACGCATTAGAAAGTGGCGGCAATCCGCCTTATAGAAAGTAGGTGCTATCTTGAAAATTATTCTGAAGTACATTTTTACGAATGTCAATGAGAGGAAGACGAGGACGGCGGTCATGCTGCTGTCCATTCTGCTCTCAACCACATTATTGTTTGTGTCGTTCTCTATTGGATCTTCCTATGAAAGCGCACAGCGGAAGATGGCGAGGGGCATGGCTGGCAGCGCAACCCTGTCTGTGACCGCTGCTGAGGGAGATATTGCAGAAACCATCTTGCTGGATCGGCCTTCTATCGGGGCCAGCGTCCCCATGCTGGAGAGTACAGCTCTTTATCATGAAAACGGATATTATGAAACCATTGACTTGATTGGAGCGGACATATCTAAGCTGAATACAATCAATCCGCCCCGGTTAGCGGATGGCGGCGAGATTACGGATTTTACTGGCAACAAGGTGATCCTGCCTGACCGCTTCACTTCAAAATATGGAATTGAAGCGGGTGATAGCATTACACTGCAAATCGGAGGGGAGCCAGTTTCCTTGGAAGTGGCCGCAGTTGCCGCTTATGACACGGTTTTTCTCCGGCATACCAGAGGTGCAACCGCCCTTTTGCCCCTTGCAACATTATCGGAGCTGTTAGGTAAGACGGATGGTTATACGGAAATTTTAGTGAAGCCTGCAGAGGGGGTTTCAACTTCAGAGCTAAAAAGTGAACTGTCCGAAGTTTTGCCGGGCTCATACAGTGTATCGGCAGTAGTCAATGAGGCGCAGATTGCGGCGGATGCAAGGCAGAAATCCATGCCATTCTTCCTGATCAGCTTTTTCTCCCTGACTATGAGCGTCTTTATCATTTACAGCAGTTACAAAGTTATTACCTTAGACCGTTTGCCGGTAATCGGCACATTCCGCAGCATTGGTGCAACGCAGAAAGCTGTTACCCAAATCTTGCTTCTGGAAAGTGGGTTATATGGGATTTTGGGCGGCCTGATTGGTATTCCGGTCGGCACACTGGTTTTGAAACTGATTTTACAGGGGATGGGACAGTCGCTTTCACAGGGGATTGAAATTCCGATTGTCATTTCGCCGTTTAGCATTATTTTTTCCTTTGCTGTTGCAGTGGTTGTGTCTCTGCTCTCCGCGTGGATGCCAGTAAGTCGTGCCAGCCGTCTGCCAATCAAGGACGTGGTGCTGGGGAGCGTGGAAGAAAAGCAAGTTCCCCAGCGTTTCATCCTGGTCGCAGGTGTAGTGCTTTTTGTGATATCCATCATTCTCCCGAAGCTGGCTTCCGGCAATATGCTGTATCTGGCAGGCGGTTTTTCTCTGCTGGGTCTGATTGCCGCTACGATTTTGATTGTCCCACTGCTGACAAACCTGATGGCTATGGGATTGGAGCGTATATATGGTGCAGTTTTGGGAAATACGGGCAGGCTTGCCGCCCGGAATATGCGGGATAACAAAAATACAGTCCAGAATATCACACTCTTCTTTATCAGTATTTCCGCCGTGATTGCGATCACGGTCGTGGGTAATTTTGTCACAACCTATATCAGCGACGTGTTCAATGGTGCGGAATTACAGGGCTTTGCAGACGGTTACATGGAACAAGAATTTATAGACCAGGTGAAAGAAATGGATGGGATAGAAAAAGTGCTTCCCCTCTATGTATATAAAAATCAGATGCAGGCAAACGGTATGACACTCAGCAGACTGGAAGCAACCGATCGTCTGGATTGGTTCGGTCCCATGCTGGCACTCAATTACACGGAAAAGAGAATGGAGGAACAGGCGATTTCCGCCTTTGCCGGAGAGAGAGCCGTTCTGCTAAGTGAAAGCTGTATGGACAGGACCGGTTTTGCGGTTGGAGATACCTTATCTCTGGCAACCGGCAGCGGCCAGGCGGATTACAAGGTGGTTGGCAGTTTCAAGTCGAGGGCTACGGATGTGGAGGCAGTTATTCCTTCAGCTTTTGCAGTTTCCGATTTTGGTGCGTCTGCTTATGATTTCCTCGCTTATCCGCCGCAGACCCGGATGCAATCATGGTGCAGATCCGTGACCTGTTTGGCGATACGTCAAACTGGAGCCGGACGGTAGAAGAATTTAATACGGATGCGCTTTCCACGGTGGGAGCCTTCTTGCAGCCGATGCACAGCATGACCTATTTCATTTTACTGCTGGCAACGGTGGGCGTGATTAACAACCTGCTGATCAACTACATCCAAAAGCGGCGCAGCATAGCCATGTATAAGTCCGTGGGGCTTTCCAATCGCCAGAATATGAAAATGACGCTGGTTGAGGGTTTTTCTTCCGGACTGATCGGAGCGGCCATTGCCATTTTCGTTTCCTACATGGAAATCCAGACGATTTTCCTGGTGGCAGGTCCCAAAATCTCAATGGTACCGGATTTGGATGCAGCTACGTTCCTGGCCGCAGGCGGTATGGGAATTGCCGTAACACTGCTCGGCTCTGTCGTTCCGATCTTTAAGAGCCGCAGGATGAAACTGGTGGAAGAAATCAAGTTTGAATAAAAGGAGGAGTTTCAGATGAAACAGAATGTTGGCAAGATTGCCGTTGAAGGAAAACATATCATCAAAGATTTTCAGATGGGAAACACGACCACAAAGGTACTCAAGGATATTTCCCTGCAAGTGATGCAGGGGGAATTTGTGTCGATCATGGGACCGTCCGGCTCTGGCAAAAGCACGCTGCTCTATATCCTTGGAGGTCTGGATACGCCGACCGGCGGTCATGTTCTCTTGAACGGGACGGACATTTCCCGCTTTGGCGATGAGAAAATGAGCCGTATCCGCCGGCAGAAAATCGGCTTTGTATTCCAGTTTTACAACCTCATCCCCAACCTGAACGTGGAAGAAAACATTATGCTTCCCCTATTGCTGGATGGCAAGAAGATGGGCAGCTATAAAAAGCAGCTCAGCCAGATATTGGAGGTGGTAGGGCTGACGGAACGCCGTAAGCATACGCCCCGCGAACTGTCAGGCGGGCAGCAGCAGCGTGTGGCAATCGCCCGTGCCTTGATTGGCTGACTTTGGGGACACTGGTGGGGTGTTCCATTGCAGAACCGGATTCCAGTGAGCCATCACCTACAATGAATAAAACCGAAAATAATTCTACATCTATTCCACCAGAAACATTACCGACAGATATTCAAGAGCCTGGCAGTGTGGAAAACGGGGGAGAAACTTTATCGATAGATGGACAGGAAATCAAAGGCATAGTGGAAGCTTTTGCAACAGCATACTTTAGCGGTGATAAAGATAGTATTCAGAACTACTTAACTACTCCATTTGAATGGGATATAGACGTTTACGAAGGTGCTACCGATAAGGTAAGCGATATGTCAATCAAGGGATTAACAGAGATAGGTGAGAAAGCTATTGGAGATATATGTATTGTTTCTTTAGAACCTAAAATCCCGTCCAAATTATACACATATTTAGGGGGTCAACCCATATAGCTCATAAATGTCTTTTTGAAATGGGGT
>PPYF01525560.1_pt1 | contig 19849 bp, 17 predicted proteins | sample 1559871 | NCBI WGS metagenome assembly PPYF01 (sample SAMN08240021, study PRJNA423297) | Human gut metagenome, whole genome shotgun sequencing project. | reverse complement strand
TATTGAAACTTAGTGTTTAATAATATATTATTAATGTAATTTTTAAGTAGTTATGAAAAGAAAATTTGTAAAAGTGATGCTCTTCGGGGCGTTGACGCTTGCAGTAAGTACAACTGTAACAAGTTGTAAGGACTACGACGACGATGTGAAAAATCTGCAGGAGCAGATTGACAAGATCAATTCGTCAAGTCCTGTTAGCATTGAGGATATGAAAACCGCCATTGCAGCTGCGAAAACGGAGTTGGCTACAGAAATCGACAAACTGTCTAAAGCTCTGGATAACAAAGAGGCCTCTATTAAAGCGTTGGAAACTGAAATTGAAACTTTAAAGGGTAAGTTGAACGATGCACAGGGGGATGCAGATGCAGCTAAAAAACTTGCAACAGAATTGTCGACTAAGCAAAATGAACTGAAGAAGTTAGTAGATGCCAACGATGAAACTCTCAAAGAATTAAAAGCAAGCTATGACAGGCTGACTGGCACCGAAGGTGACATCCAGAAGTTACAGCAATTTGTTGCCGACTACGAGAATAACAACGTAATCAGCGAAAATGCAAAATCAGACGAATTGTTGGCTGCCTTTATCAATAGCACAATCGCAGAGAAACTTGAAGGTAAGGAACTTGTAGAATATATCAATACCGCCGTAAGCACTGCCATTGGACAGGAACTTGCCTCTGTGAATAATTCTATTACAGCTATTACCGGAAAAGATGGTTCGTTGACTAAACTTCAAGCAGAATTCGACGCTGCAATGAATGGTGACGAAAAAAACAAAGGAATCATAGATAGATTGGATGAATTGGATGAAACCAAAGATGCTATTAATACTTTCTTGGAAAAAAATCCGGGTCAATATGCTGATTTCGCAGCAGTGCTGAACCAGATCGAGACACTGCGCTCAAACTATGAAACGATGTTTACTCCTTCTAGTTTGCAGGGCAAAGTAGAACAGGCTATCAATGCGGCTTTGGAAACTACTGACTTTACATTCAAACAGTTAGTGGAAAATGTAAAACAAATGGGTCTTGACATCGAAGCTATTAAAGCAATGGTACAGAGCGTGGTATATGTTCCGAAGAATACGGCTGGTACCGAAGAGTTCACCACTTTGTATGCAAAGAAAAATACTCAAGCCTCTTTTGATATCATCTCACGTAGTGAAGACCTGACTGTTACATTCCGTGTTTCGCCTGCAAAGGCAGCTTTAGGCTTTGAGACAGGAAAGTATAGCCTTCTTATGGATGCGCAAGAGATTAACACCCGTTCTACGAGTATCTTCGGAGTAGGTGAGGTAGCGGTAGATAAAAAAGACGGTGAACCCACTGGTATCATCACTATTCCTCTGATTGCTACTGCTGCTTCTAAGGACTATGCTCTGTGTCTGATGGTTAAGGATAATAGCAAGGAAGTGTTTACAGAAGTTACATCAAGCTACTTCCCTGTATTGATGACAACTAAGTATTTGTCTCCTAGCTACAAGGTTAAGTATGTGTCTGGTGAAACTGGCAGAGATATTGTATATAATGAAACTACTAATGAGCCTCTGACATTCAGTAAAGAAGGTAAGGTGCAAGCTGTATTCTATGATGATGAAACTACTGCCGATGCTGATGCTTCAACTAGTTATGTGGATGTACCCACAGGCTTGAAGGGAGTATTCAATACAACTTTTGCGTTAGAAGGTGATAACAAGGGTTATTTCGACATTAATCCAACAACAGGTGCAGTAACATTAAATTCGACTGCTTTTGGTCAAGTAGGATTGGTAGGTCAACAAATAGACGTTAATGCAGTAACTAAAATTACGGGCGTTGATGAACCTGTCACCACTGGTTTGACTGCTACTGGTGGTAAAGTGACTATTACACAGAAAACGGAAAATAAAGAAATAGCATATAGCTTCGAAGGTACTTGGATTGGTAATGACGAACAGACATATACTATCAATATGGTTGACTTGTATAATAAGGGAGCTATTACAGAAGCTGATTATAAAGCTTTGGCAGCTAGTGCTTTTGATGTAACCGGTGCTGATAATAATGTAACTTTTGTTCGTGCTACTGATGGAACTAATGCCTTGACAATAACAGTGCCTAGTGCTACAAAAGTCGGCACTTATAATCCTAAAGCAGTGATAACTGTGTCTTCCGTGAAGAAAATTACAGTGAAAGCCGCTATTACAGTTAAGTCTTTGGCAGACGTTGCTTTGACTACTGTAGCTTCTCCGCAAAAGGTAGATGCAGGTGTAGATGCAGCACAGGCTACTGAAATTGCTGTAGAGGTAGGAGATGTTTCTACGTTATTCCCTAACTATAGTGATGTGTACAAAAAGGTAGTTACAGAGGCAGGTGGTACTATTGAGTTTGCAGTAACAGGTACTGGAGCAGATTTCTCTAATAATCCAAAACTGACTATTACTAAGGATTATGCAGCACCTGTAAAAGTGACAGCTACGGTAAAATGTGGTGAAAAGAAAGATGCGGTATATACTGTAACACTTGTTCCTGATGCTAAATTGAGCGGTACATGGACTGCGCCAACTAAGCTTACACAAAAAATAGCATCTGATAAAGCTTCTACTGTTAATTTAGCTACAGGCTCTGTTTGGAAAGACTATAGGAGTCAGAAGATGTGGGAAGCCGGAACTGCTGTAACAGGAAATGGTACTAATGGATTTGCTAATTCGGTTGTCGCTCTTGGTATGTACGGTCTCGAAGCTCCTGCTTTCAAAGTTGTCGGAGATAATGCCGATAAATTTGAAGTTAGTGCTGCCGGCGTGTTGTCATACTCCCAAGTTGGTAAGAATATGCCATCTAGAGACGGCTTGACAGCAACTGTAACAGTAACAGTTAAGTCTAAATGGGGAGGAGCAATCTCTTCAACAGGTGATGTTACAACAATAAAAGTAACAGTCGAATAAATATTGTAGTATCTCTCATAAAAGGTATCTCCCTCATTTCATTAGGAGAGGGAGATGTCTTTATGAAATAGATAAACTTTTATAGAAAATGAAACCCTTCTTCACCCCGTGTGAAGAATACTCCGAGAAGAAACAAAGAGAAGGATATAGCTTGTGAAAGTCCATCCTTCCTCTTTGTCCTTCTTTAGAAAAGGGATACCACCCTTATTTCCCACTGGTATCCCTTTTGTTTTACTCTTGGTGCATCTTCTTTATTGCGCTAGAATTAATATGCTAGTCCCTTATTTCCCTATAGATTAAGGAGATGTTTCCAAGATGCAGAAAGCCCGGGCTTGTGAAAGTCCGGGCTTTTTGTATAGTAACTAGGGTAATGTACCCAAATATATTGTTTGTGCAGCATATGAATAAAACTAGTACTGAAGTAAGTGAAAACATGTGCTTGACTTACCCTAGTCTCCTATATCGTTCAGTTGAGTGTAGTACTTGATATAGCCGGCTCTTCTATATATACTTGACAAATGATGATTGATAATCCTAATGTGATGGGTGTTTTTACCCATTCAAATATATAATACAAAAATTGCTTTCAGTTTCTGGTTTTAGCTCTGAAACTACTTGGTAGAAGGCAATCCGGCTGAAAGCGTCCCCTGAAAAAGGGTTCATCCGCTTTCAGCCGGATTTTTTGTTGGCAGCCGCTCAACAATGTGTTGGCAAATGTTTGTTGACACGTTGGCTAAAACTTACTAAGATGTCGGTTGAGGGCTCTGACATGTCGGCAAAGGGATGCTGGCATGTGGGGCGGTACTCATGGACTCCAAGCATAGGCAATATGAGAGTCCGCATTTATATCAAAAGATAACAGACGTTCTATTTAGGTGAAACAGATGCTCTGTTTTAATCAAATAGACCTTCTATTTAAGGTAAATGAAGGCTCTAAAAAACAGACTGAAAAACATCTTTTTTGCTTTCAGTACCGGTTTCAGCCAAATTGTTCGATGAAATGGGGACTTTTGGAAGAACCTGAAGGCTGAAGGCGATTTTATTAACTTATTGTTTGGTTCCGCTTATGCCTTTTTTCTATACGCATCTCAAATAAAATCGTATATTTGCGACCAAAGAATCAAGATTGGGAATTTATGAACGAAAATGTCTTGGCTAAACTGAAGATACTTGCGGAATCCGCGAAGTATGATGTTTCCTGCTCTTCCAGCGGCACAGTGCGCTCCAATAAACCGGGGATGCTGGGCAATACTGTGGGGGGATGGGGGATATGCCATAGTTTTGCCGAGGACGGGCGGTGCATATCACTGCTGAAAATCATGCTTACCAATTACTGCATCTACGATTGTGCCTACTGCATCAACCGACGTAGCAATGACCTTCCGCGCGCCACCTTCTCGGTATCCGAATTGGTGGAATTGACGATGGAATTCTATCGTCGTAACTATATAGAAGGATTGTTCCTCAGCTCCGGTGTTGTGCGCAACCCGGACTATACGATGGAACGCTTGGTGCGTGTTGCCAAAGACCTGCGTCAGGTGTACCGCTTCAACGGATATATCCATCTGAAAAGCATCCCCGGCGCCAGCCGCGAACTGGTGAACGAAGCCGGACTGTATGCCGACCGTCTCAGCGTCAACGTAGAAATTCCCAAAGAAGAAAACCTGAAACTGCTTGCGCCGGAGAAAGACCATAAAAGCGTCTTTGCCCCGATGAAGTATATTCAACAAGGCGTATTGGAGAGCAAGGAAGAACGACAGAAGTTCCGCCATGCCCCGCGCTTCGCACCTGCCGGACAGAGTACGCAAGTTATTGTCGGTGCTACTTCCGAATCGGATAAAGACATTCTGTTCCTCTCGTCGGCACTCTACAACCGTCCCACGATGAAGCGTGTCTACTATTCCGGCTATGTCTCCGTAAATACTTACGATAAGCGTCTGCCCGCATTGAAGCAACCACCGTTGGTACGCGAAAATCGGCTTTACCAGGCCGACTGGTTGCTACGTTTCTATCAATTCAAAGTGGATGAAATAGTGGACGACTCCTACCCGGACCTCGACCTCGAAATAGACCCGAAACTCTCGTGGGCATTGCGCCATCCCGAACATTTTCCCGTCGACATCAATAAGGCGGATTACGAAATGCTTCTCCGTGTGCCGGGCATCGGCGTGAAATCGGCGAAGCTGATTGTCGCTTCCCGGCGCTTCTCCCGCTTGGGCTTTTATGAATTGAAAAAGATTGGAGTAGTGATGAAGAAAGCGCAATATTTCATCACCTGCAAAGAACTTCCCTTGCAAATGCAGACCGTGAACGAGCTTTCTCCGCAACGGGTACGCACCCTGCTACTGCCGAAACCTAAAAAGAAAGTGGACGAACGCCAGTTGATACTCGACTTCGGAGAATGAACATTTATATCTACGATAAAACCTTTGACGGTCTGCTGACTGCTGTCTTCGACGCCTATTTCCGCAAGACTTTTCCCGATGAACTATTGTCGGAAGGAGATGCTTTGCCTTTATTCTATGACGAATTGCATACGGTAGTCACCGACGAAGAGAAAGCCGCCCGTGTATGGCGCGGATTGCAGAAAAAAGTTTCATCTTCGGCATTAGGCTGTCTTACTCAAAGTTGGCTGTCGGAACTGCCCGAAGTGGGAATGCTTATTTTCCGTTATATTCGCAAGGCGATTGATTCTCCCCGTTCCATTGAAACTAATTTCGCCGACCCGGATGTCCTGCAACTGGCACAAATCTGGAAAAAGGTGGATGGCGAACGTGTACATTTGATGCAGTTCGTCCGTTTTCAGAAGGCTGCGGACGGTACGTTCTTCGCTGCTTTCGAACCGCAATTTAATGCGTTGCCGCTTACCGTTCATCACTTCAAAGACCGTTTTGCTGACCAAAAGTGGATTATCTATGATATGAAACGTCGTTATGGCTTTTATTACGACCTACAAGAAGTGACTACGATTTCTTTTGATGATGACAGTCGCGAATCCCACCTGATAACTGGGATGCTGGACGAAAGTCTCATGGATAAAGACGAAAAACTCTTCCAACAACTTTGGAAAACTTATTTCAAGGCGATTTGTATAAAAGAACGCATTAATCCGAGAAAACACAGGCAGGATATGCCTGTGCGTTACTGGAAGTATTTGACGGAGAAACAGCGGTGAAAATCACCATAAGGCAACTTTCCCTAAATTGTCTATCTCTAATTTGGCACTTATCCCCATCGCTTTAAAGATTCTAGCCAGCGTGGAAAGAGTTAAGTTTTTCCCACTTTCTATGCGGGAGATTTGGGCTCTCTGTACACCTATCAGATTTCCAAGTTCTTCTTGAGTGAGATTTTTGGATTGTCTGGCTTTTTTTATGGCTTCTCCAATAAGGAAAGATTGTAAATCCTCTTCAAACTTATCACGTGCAAGAGTTCCCTTCTTTCCTATATGTTTATCCATTATTTCTTCTTCCGTATAAAACTTCATTTTTTCCATATTTTCATTTTTTAGAATTAAAATATATCTTTCTTATCTCTTCCGCTTTTGTTATTTCTTTGGAAGGAGTCTTTTGGGTTTTCTTTATAAATCCATGAGTAGCAATGACTAAAGTATCTACCCCGTTCACTTTATCCCAAAATGCCAGTAGCCTATATTGACTTTTATTATAGAGCGTCCTGAATTCCCATATATCTGTATTGTCTAATTTCTTAAAGAGTTCCGGGTCTATAACAAATTTAGACTTTGCTATATTGTAGATAATTTTATCTTTTACCTTTTGGGGCAACTGGTTAAGGAAATTATCTGCTTCTTCTGAATATACTATTTTGAACTTTGCTTTTGCCGCCATGGTTTTGTTTTTTACGTAGCAAAGGTACTTAAAATAGTTCTATATATGGAAACATTCTAGCTGTTTTTTAGTGTAGTTATATTATGTTTTTCCATTATTCAATCCTTTGCACCGTCACGTCCGGAAATTCCTGTATCAGAGAAAGCAGATGTCCTTCATCATTGTTCCGTTTTGACTTGATAACCATTGTCACTTGATAAAATTCCGCTTCGCCGGGATGCAACGTCTCCATTTCATAAGAGACTATCAGGTAATCTTTAGAGTTGAATCTGTCTGCTATTAGTTTCAGCGTGTCTTTATTGGCGGTAGAGAAAGATACCATGGAACTTTTCATGCCGATACTCTTGAAGAGGTAGCTGAGCAGTTCCAGTCCGATAAGAGTTAATACCATAGCGGCAATGCCGATAGTGTACATTCCTGCGCCGACCGCCAGCCCGATGCCTGCCGTTGCCCAAATGCCTGCGGCGGTGGTCAGTCCACGGACTATTTGTTTCTGAAAGATGATGGTTCCTGCGCCGATAAATCCGATGCCGCTGACAACTTGTGCCGCTACACGACTAGGGTCGAGCGTCACACTGTTTTCTTTTATAATCTCCTGAAATCCGTATTGGGAGACAATCATAATCAATGCGCTGCCTAGCGAAACGAGGAAGTGAGTGCGGTATCCGGCTTCTTTGGCACGGTATTCGCGGTCCAGTCCGATAATGGCTCCGAGTATTCCGGCAACTAGCAAGCGTAATACAAAATCCATATTCAACATCATACGTTCAATCTCCTTTCTGTTTTTTTATTGTTTGTGGATAAAATGCTTAGACCTATAAATATACAATTATTTCCTCTTTTTGTGTCGTTAATTTAGTAATATTTGAATGTATCCGTTCTATTTTATCGTATATTCGCACACTCAAATAAATGTTTAATCCCGTGATTGAGTGAATGATGAAGAAAAGAATATTTTATATAATCAGCTTTTTGGTTATCTTTTGTATAGAAGTACTGATAGCTTTGTATGTACGTGATAACTTCGTGCGTCCTTACATCGGAGATGTATTGGTCGTTGTGCTAGTATATAGTTTTGTGAGAATATTCCTGCCGACAGGCATTCCACGAATGCCGTTCTATGTATTTCTCTTTGCTTGTTTTATAGAAGTGATGCAGTACTTCCAATTAGTGGAGACTTTAGGAATAACGAATCGCGTAGCCAGAGTTGTTCTAGGCTCTACGTTCGATTGGGCGGATATTGCCTGTTATGCAGTGGGATGCTTTTTAATTTTCTTGTTCGAGCGTATTGGTAAGAAACGTTTATAATAGCGAAGCGCACATTTTACGTATTTCATTTAGCCGGTTCGAGAGAGACTTCTTTTCACGGGCTAGAGCCATATTGTAACGTGTCTGCATATTGATAAGTAGTTCAGGATTAATGCCTAAGGCTGCCTCTACCATTAATGCAAAATCACTGGTGACAGGTCTTTTCCCATTCAGAATCTCATTTAGCATTGTATAAGGAACTCCAAGAATTTCCGAGAATTTCTTTTGAGAAATTTTGCGGCATTCCAATTCTTCTTTCAATACATCGCCCGGATGTGTTGGTAGTCTTTTGATTGTATCCATACTAAATTTCTTTTATTGATAATGGTTTGTTATATCAGTTACTATGCAAATGGTTAATACAGTTTCCGTACCTTCTGTGCGAGTTTTAAACTCTAGCCGGTAATGGTAGTCTATACGAATGGAAAAATAATCAGTCCGACCATTAAGAGCTTCAAAGTTTAAAGAATTAAAGACGAATAAATCTTCTATTCGAGTGGCAGCAGTTAAGGTATCAATGCGTTTCTGGTACTTTTTAACGACTGCTGCATCAAAACGATATTTTTTGCCTTTGCATTTGCCATCTTCATACAGCTCTTTTAGATAGTCTTTTTCGTATTCTATGACCATATTCCGTTTGTTTCTGCAAATATAGCAATTAATTTATGATTCACGAAAATAGTGAATGTCTTTTCTACTTTATAAAGAAATAACCGTAGATTTCGTTATACTACGTCTACGGTTATATTACTTCCTACTTACTTTCAATCTCCAATACACCTTTCGCCAACCCTTTTCCGGTAGCTTCCAGTATAATCTTTCCCGGCTTGTCGGAAGAAGAAACGATAGCAGTCATCATACCGCTAAAGACCTTCATCTTCGGAGTTTGGAACGATTCGAGCGAAGCGGGATTCCCGTTGGCTCCTGCACGGTATGTTCCTGCGCCTTTCACTTTAAAATTGATAACATTGTCGGCTAATGGACAGAGGTTTCCATCTTTATCCACTACTCTGACAGTGACAAACGACAAGTCTTTTCCGTCGGCATTAATTTGTGTGCGGTCAGGTGTCAGTTCGATATGATGAGGCTTTCCGGCTGTCTGAATCTCTTTTTCGGCAACAGCCTTGCCGTCTTTATCATAAGCCACGACTTTCACCGTACCCGGTTCGTACTTCGTATCCATCCACATTAGGCGATAACGCTGCTGACGTTTAAGGTTAGCCATAGAAACGGAATCGGCACTGTTGTCAATCGTCACAGAAAGGTCTTTCGTGCGTTTGCCCTGGCTCTTGCCGTTGATGAACAGTTCGGCAGACGGATAGTTGGTATAGACAAATACAGGCACTACTTCCCCTTCGTGTCCTTCCCAATTCCAGTGCGGCAGGATATGGAGCGTTTCTTCTTTCTTGTTCCAATGGCTGCGATAGAGATAATAACGGTCTTTCGGCAATCCGGCAAGGTCGATGATGCCGAATAGGGAAGAGTGGCTTGGCCAGTCCGTATAATAAGGAGTCGGTTCACCCAAATAGTCGAATCCGGTCCATACGAATTCTCCGATACAATACGGCAAGTCTTCATGCTGAATGAAATCATCTTCGGGCAAGTTAGACCATCCGCAGTGTTCCACATCATAAGAAGAAGCCTGATGGTCGGGATATTTATGCATCGAACGGCGGGCAACAGGCAGTTTATAGACGCCGCGCGAACTAAGCGTTGAAGCAGTCTCACTACCCAGGATAATCTGTTGCGGGAGTTTCTTGTAATTCTCTTGATATTTGTGTGGACGATAATTAAATCCGGCTACGTCCATCACGGCAGCCATATTGTTATTAACCACAGCATCGGGAGCATCCATGCCTTGAGTGACGGGACGTGTGGGGTCTTCACGATGGCAGATGTCTTGCAGGAAGCGGGAGAGCTTCGGACCGCGGTCACCGTTCCATTGGTCGGGAACTTCATTACCGATACACCACATCACCACACTGGGACTGTTGCGGAACTGGTGAAGCAGATTTACTAAATCCTTCTCCACCCATTCATCGAAAACCTTGTGATAACCATTCTGCAATTTAGCACCTTTCCATTCGTCGAATGATTCTGCCATTACCATCATGCCCATCTCGTCACAAGCTCGGATCAATTCCGGTGCAGGCATATTGTGGGAAGTACGGATGGCGTTGCAACCCATATCCTTCAATATACGTATCTGGCGACGGATACCGGCCTCATTGGCGATACCGCCCAACGGCCCTAAGTCATGATGATTGCAGACACCTTTGAATACGGTACGTTCTCCATTCAGATAAAACCCTTTGTTCGGGATGATTTCGATGGAACGGATGCCGAACGGTGTAGTATATTCGTCTTTCAGCGTGTTTCCTTCGTAAACTTTGGATACGGCAGAATAGAGTGACGGTGAGTCGGGCGACCAAAGTAAAGGAGCGTCTATCACGAAATCTTGTTCAAAGACCTTTCCGTCGTACTTCGTTCCTTTTTCCTCATTGGTGACTACTACCTTTCCGTCGGGAGCTTTCAGTTCGGTCACGATACGGTAATCGGTAAAAGACTTGCCGGAAGGAAATTCGAGACTGGTTTTCAAGTTCACTTTGGCAAACTCTTTTTTCACGACAGGAGTAGTCAATTGTGTTCCCCATGTCGGAATATGGGCGTCTTCGTTAATCACCAGATGAACATTCCGGTAAAGCCCTGCTCCCGGATACCAGCGTGAAGATTCAGTTTCGTTTTCAAGGCGGACGGCTAATGTGTTCTGTTCATTCGATTTCAGATAAGGGGTGGCGTCGATGCAGAAAGAGTTATAGCCGTAAGGCCAGTAACCGGCTTCTTGTCCGTTGATATACACACGGGCATGGCTCATGGCGCCGTCGAGGATGAGGGTTGCTTTCTTGCCCGAAGAAAAGCCCGGAGCTTCGAAATTCAGGCGATACCAGCCCACTCCGACAAAAGGAAGTCCGCCTGTGCGTCCTGCGTGTTCCAGCGCTTCCTTCTGGCCGTCCTGGGTGATGGCTACTTTCTGTTTGTCGTTGTCAATACTGAAAGGACCGTAGATAGCCCAGTCGTGAGGGACGGTGACGGATTGCCATTTGGCATCGTCATACTGTTTCTGACTAAAATTCTTGTCGTCTTCACGAGTGAATTTCCATCCTTTCTCAAAGGTCTGTTCGGTGCGCACTTGTGCGATGGCTAATGCCGGTAAAGCTACTAATAGAGCTACTGCGATTTTAAGATGTTTATTCATACATATAGGGGGTAAAGATTGTTTTTCATTTTTGCTTTGAGTTATGTGTCGTCTTTCGCTTCGTCTTTTGGTTTTTCTTTTGTTTCGGGCGGATTCAGGCTGCTTCCGCAGTATTTACAAAACTCCGCGTTGTCCTCATGGCCGGAGCGGTGGCAGTTGGGACATTCTTTATCTCTTCTGCGTTTGTAATCTTTCATCATCGAAGCCGATACGATACCTGTCGGCACGGCGATAATGGTGTAACCGATAAGCATCACGCAGGCGGAAAGAAACTTCCCTAAACCGGTGGCAGGGGTGATGTCTCCGTAGCCTACGGTAGTCATGGTGACGATTGCCCAATAGATGCTGTTCGGAATATTGTTGAACTGTGAACCGGGCTGAGTACCTTCAATCATATACATCAATGTCCCGATAGAGGTAACCAAAATCACAACAAACAGGAAAAATACCGCAATCTTTTTGCTGCTCTCGCGCAGGGCGGTGAGCAGCCGTTCGCCTTCGTTCAGGAAGTTGAATAACTTGAATACACGGAATACCCGTATCAGCCGGAAGGCGCGTATGATAAGCAGGTAGCGTGCACCCGGGAAGAGTAGCCCGATATAGAGTGGCAGGGTGGCCAACAGGTCGACGATGCCGAAGAAACTGAAAATGTATTTCCGGGGACGGGGCGAGCAATAAATTCTCGTCAGATACTCGAACGTGAAGAAAGCGGTGAAAAGATATTCCAGTACGACGAACGGAGTCGTCAGGAATGAGGGAAGTCCTTTCAGGCTTTCGATGATGACGAGCAGCACGCTGACCAGGATACAGCCGATAAGAATCACATCGAACAATTTCCCTGCGGGGGTGTCCGATTCGAAGATGATGACGTATAACTTTCGTTTCAGTTTTTCGTCATGCAGAAAACGTTGGATTCTTTCTTTCAGTTTCATAATAAAACGAGTCTCGGATGAAATAATATATTTCTCTGCGTTAATCAATTACCCAATTCTTGTTGTAGGCAACCGTCTTTTGCGGATCGTAGTACATTCCCTCTTGTGTGGGAATATGGAGAACGTAAGTCTTTCCGGTTTTGTTCTTCAGTGAGGTGTCGCGCAGCCACGGGTTAGCGTCACGGAGTTGTGCATAGGTGATGCCTTGCTGTTTGGCGTAGTCGCTCAGGTTGTCGATGGGAGTGCTGACAGTCACTTTCTTGTAGGGGATAGCCGGATAGAGATGTTCTCTTTTCAACAGGAATCCATAGCGTTGCGGGTTGCTGAATATTTCTTTGGCAGCGAGCAGGCGGAACATATAGCGCGATGTTTCTTCCACCAGCCATAAGTCCATGGCATGACTTGCCAGTTGCCTGTCGAGTTGGGAAGAGATGCGTGCCTGTCCGGCATTGTAGGCGGCGGATACTGCCATCCAGTCGCCATATTTGTCATACGCTTGCTTGAAGTACTTGCAGGCGGCTACGGTTGCTTTTTCGATGTTGTAGCGTTCGTCCACGTTATCATTTACTTCCAGTCCGAATTCCCGTCCGGTGGCGGGCATGAATTGCCACAGTCCGGCTGCTCCGGCAGGAGAGCGGGCGATATTGTTCAGGTTACTTTCAATCACCATGAGGTATTTGAAATCATCGGGAATACCGTTCGCTTTCAATATCGGTTCTACGATAGGGAAATATCGGTTGGCACGCTTTATCAGAAGCATGGTCGTAGAGTGCATGTAGGTGAACGCCATCATTTCGCGGTCCATCCGTTCGCGGCGGTCGTAGCGGCGAAGGTCGATGGTGGTTCCGTCGAAAGTGACTTGGGCGGGCACGGTGGGAGAGGTGACGCAATAGGGCACTTCCGATTTCGCCGAGTGTTGTTCGTTGACATGGCTGCTGCCTATCAAGGTAGGGATGGTAGCGCCGATGCAGAACACTAATATAAGAGTCAGGATATAGTTGATTTTAGTTTGTTTCTTCATTTCAATCATTCTTTTAGTTTTAAATAAGCTGATTTTGAGCATAATCTATGCCTGAAGCAATCTATGCCTGAAGCAATCTATGCCTGAAGCAATCCATGCTTGAAGCAATCTATGCCGCAAGGAAACCTTGCTCCGGCACTATGCCGTTTGCAAAGATAACCTCATTTTGCTTTTTTCAAAGAACTTTTCCTGCATTTTATACGTTTTTCTAGTATAGTTAAATATACAATAGAATCAAGATGAATATAGCAATGACCGGAGCCACCGGATATATAGGTAAACATCTCTCCAACTATCTGACCGAAAAGGGCGGACATCGCGTGATTCCTTTGGGAAGGTCGATGTTTCGCGAAGGTATGTCCGGACATTTGATTCAGACGCTGGCACATTGCGATGTCATCATCAATCTGGCGGGAGCGCCGATTAACAAGCGTTGGACGCCGGAGCACAAGCAGGAGCTTTTCGACAGTCGTATTGTTGTCACGCACCGCATTATCCGTGCGCTGAATGCCGTGCGGACGAAACCACGGCTGATGATTTCAGCTTCTGCCGTGGGATATTATCCTGCGATGGCGGAAGTGGACGAATATACCCGTACCCGTGGAGACGGCTTCCTGTCCGACCTTTGTTATGCATGGGAAAAAGAAGCCAAACGCTGTCCCGAACATACGAGGCTTGTCATTACCCGTTTCGGTGTTGTGCTTTCACCGGACGGCGGGGCGATGCAGCAGATGCTCCGTCCATTGCAGGCAACGAAAATTGCCGCTGCCATCGGTCCCGGCACCCAGCCTTTCCCGTGGATAGATATGCGCGACCTCTGCCGTGCCATGGAGTTTTTTATCAGTCACGAGGAGACACGCGGCGTATTCAATCTGGTTGCTCCGCAACAAATTTCCCAATATACTTTTGCCCGTGAGATGGGGAAAGCCTATCATGCGTGGACAACAATTGTCGTTCCGCAAACGGTATTCCGGATGCTGTATGGCGAAGCCGCTTCTTTCCTCACATCCGGTCAGCGGGTTCGTCCTACACGCCTTCAGGAAGCAGGGTTCCGCTTCGCTGTCCCCAACGTAGAACGGCTTTTCAAAGGAACGGACCACAGTACCGTCCAGGCGCTCGACCTGAACCGTTATATGGGACTTTGGTACGAGATAGCCCGTTACGAGAATCGTTTCGAGCATGGATTGGTGGATGTGACTGCCACGTACACGCTTCGTCCCGACGGCTCTGTCCGTGTGGAGAATCGCGGGTGCAAGCGCAACTCTCCCTATGATATTTGCAAGACTGCCAATGGTCACGCCAAGATACCCGACCCTTCGCAGCCGGGCAAACTGAAGGTTTCTTTTTTTCTCAACTTTTACTCGGACTATTACGTATTGGAGTTGGACAGTGAGAACTATAACTATGCGCTCGTAGGCAGCAGTACCGACAAGTATCTGTGGATATTGAGCCGGACGCCGCAACTGCCGGAAGATATAAAGAAAAAACTCGTCACCGCTGCCGAACGCCGCGGCTACGATACAAACCGATTGCAGTGGATTGAGCAATTCTGATTGCAACGAATAGAACAACTCTTAAAAATAGATAGCATTATGGATTACGAAATTATTCATCAGCCCGAACAGAAGCTGTTCAAGACGGAAGTAGACGGTCGCACCGCCTTTGTACAATATCGCCTTTTAGGTGATTCTCTCGACATTATCCACACGATTGTCCCCCGTCCGATAGAAGGTCGCGGAATAGCAGCCGCATTGGTGAAAGCCGCTTATGACTACGCGCTGGCTAACGGCATGAAACCGAAAGCTACCTGCTCATATGCTGTGAAGTGGTTAGAGCGCCACCCGGAACTGGGATAAAAAAAAGATAAAAGGACTTGAGTATGGATTGTTCCGAGTGGCTATATTGAGAACTGGTATCGTGTTGTTACCTGTTTTGTCTTGTGACCATGTTATAAGGAAAACAGTTCTAGCAATTCTTCCTTCTTCAATGGTTTTGTCAGGAATGCGTTGCATCCTGCTTCCATGGCACTTGCCTTGTCGGCATCGAATGCATTGGCGGTAAGCGCGATAATGGGAATGAGAGGGTTCAGTTCCCTGATTTTCCGTGTGGCTTCCAGACCGCCCATAATCGGCATTTTCATATCCATGAGGACGATGTCGAACTTTTCATCGCGTACTTTTCCCACCGCTTCCACTCCGTTCACTACACGGGTGATTTGATATTCTTTGAGGATATGTTTCACTAGCGAATAATTACTGTCGTTATCTTCGGCAATCAGTATTTGAAGCTCTTTCTCATTTATACCTTTTAAAGAAATAGGCTGTTTTGCAGAAGCAGTCTTATGGGGGGCAGTAGCTTGTGATACTGTTTTCGGTGCAACATCTTCCTGCAAGCTTATCTCACACGGCACCCATGCCCAAAAAGTTGAGCCTACGCCGGGCGTGGAAGTAAATCCTACTTCTCCGCCTGCGCCTTCGATGATGGCTCTTGATATGGCTAATCCTAGTCCTGTTCCCTGTGCGAACTCATTGAGCTTTTGGAATCGTCCGAATACCCTGTTTTGTAATTCGAACGGGATACCGACACCCGAATCTTCCACATAGACCCGGATGCCCCCGTTTTCGATACTGTATCCCATCTTGATGTGTCCGGAATGGGTACATTTTATCGCGTTCGTGAGAAAATTCATCCACACCTGTTTGAGCCTGTTTCTATCCAGGAATATCCAGCAGTCCGGGCCGGAATTTCCCATAATAAATTCTACATTCGGGTTGGTGATTTTCGGTTGAATCATGGTATAAAGTTCATTGGAGACTTTTGCCAGATTGAATTTTTCTCTTTTACGTTCAAGAATGCCCGATTCAATTTTTGAAAGGTCGAGAATGTCGTTAATCAGTCGCAACAATAATTCGTTGTTCGATTCGATGATTTCCATATATTCCGCCTTTTCTTCAGGGTCGTCGCAATTCACCATCAGACCGGAGAAGCCGACAATGGCGTTCAGCGGTGTACGTATCTCGTGGCTCATATTGGCAAGGAAAGCCGATTTGAGACGGTCGGAAAGTTCGGCTTTCTCTTTGAGCTCCTTTAATTGCTGAGCCATTTTTTCCCATTTCGTATTGTTGAACCCTATGCCGGTGTAACGGGTTATTTTTCCTCTCTTGTCTCTTTCCACCTGAATACCGGTAATGATTAAGGTCTGCCATTCCTTGTCCCATTTCGTCTTGGAACGGTACTGGAAATTGAACTCCTGCTCGTTACCGTTAATCATATCCTCGAAATATTTGCGCACAAGTTCTACGTCGTCCGGGTGGGAGACGCTCAAATATTGGTCGATATTAATCGGAGTTTCCGGGTGATAATCGTTGACAGGGTCATTGAATGCGGTGAACTTTTGGGTTATCACATCAAAGTCCCAGTATGACATGCCGACGGTCTTGAAAGTAAGTTCCATTTTGTAGTTTCTCTCTTTGAGTTCCTCGTTCAGACGGTGGAGCTTGGAGATATTTTGCCGGAATCCGGTGAAACGTATCGTATTTCCGTTCTCGTCTTGCTCGAAAGGAACGCCGATGACATTGCAATACTGCCAGGACTCATCGTATTTCGTTTGTATCCGACAAGTGAAGTTGACGGTTGTGTTCTCGCCCGACAACATGGATTGCATGGCGTCGAAATAAGTGGAACGGTCGTCGGGATGCACGACACTTTCAAATTCCTGGAGAGAGACAAGCCTGTTAGGGGCATAGTCGTTAATCGGGTCATTATAGGACTCGAATTTCTGCGTCGTCACGTCGAAGTCCCAATGCACGATATTGCTCACTTGCATGGCAAGTTCGCGTTTTGAAGTCAGGTCTTGTGTCTTCTTCTGCATTTGTATCTTCTCTGTCACATCCAGTTGGGTACCGACGATGAGTAGCTTTCCGCGGTGCTCGGAAGACAAGCGCATACGGCTTTCGTAATGGCGGTACTGCTTTTCTTCTTTATTGTAAAAGCGTAGGGTGGTGTGCACCTGTTCAGTCTCCTTGTTTATCAGTTGGGCGAAAAGTTGCATTAACTGTATGCGGTCTTGCGGGTGCAGTATGCTCTGCATCTGTTCCAGCGACATCGCCTCTTTTGCCAGTGCGTTCCCGTGCAATGTGCTGAACGTCTTTTTGTGGACGTTATATACCCATGAAGCCATGTTTGCGGCTTCCATAGCCATTTCCAGATTTTTCTTGCTTTCTTCCGTGCGGAATTCAGCTTCTTTTTTGGCAGTCACGTCATTAGAGAGCAATATATGTCCGATAATGTTTTTTTTATTATCCAATACCGGAACTACCTGTGCTTCATAAATTATAGAGTTCTTATTTTGGCTGTTGAAGTAAGCGTCACTGTTGATACGGTCGAAGTCATACTCAAATTCCAAAGTGACCTCTTCGCCTCTTTGTATTTTGGATTTTAATTCTTCGTCCATGTAGGGGCTGTCGAAAAGATTGACTTTGTTTATGACCGTTGTTTTGTCACCTACTCCGTACATTTTCAGCGCTTTATCGTTGATGTTACGTAAGATGCCATTCGTATCGTAAACTTCGATACTCATCGGCATGCTGGCATAGATGTTTTCTGCAAACAGAAGTGGGTCTTGTGTCAATTCGGAAGGATTATTTTCTGAATACACATTGTCATCCTTGGGGGAAGGTGATTCGCTTTGTTTCATTTGTTGTTTATTTTTGTCCGTAATCAGGGGTAAACTATTTATGTTTCTGATTTGCTATGTTGTTTTACAGTCCTAATGAAAGAACGTAGTGTTGCAAATGTATAATAAAAATATGATAAAGCGAAATTATGTATGATAAAAAAGAAAATATGAACAATACCTGTTGTCTATTCATTGACATTTGCTCGTGAATACTGTGTTTTTTCCATTTTCGGGATAAGGTTGGCAGGAGATTTCTATAAAATACGGAAAGGGCTGTATCAAAAGACTATCGAAACAAAACGGCTCGATGTTGTAGTCTTTTTTTTATACAGCCCTCTCTGTTGTTTTCACTTATTTTTTCCACCTTTTCAATTGCGGAAAGAATTCCTTCATGGTGGCGCGTGCTTCTTCAATGGTGTACTTAACTTCCGAGTCTTTGTTGAACTCGTCGAGGTACTTCAGGTTAAGTTCAATCATTTCGTCCATTGTACAGTCTTTGGTGAAATGTCCGTTCTCATAGCAATAGTGACAATAATCCTGGTTCTTGCTACCGTCCGCTTCTGTTCCGAATGTAGATTCGTCTATCGGCATGGCACAACATTGACAAATTTTCTGTTCCATCTTTATTCTTGTTTTAAGTTTCTGTTACCGGACAAAGATAGGAAGATTTTTAAGAACAACAGTTGTCTGATATTGCTAATTATCAATCTTTTTTCTGCTGATTCGTTCTGTTATCCGTTCGTTTTTACAGGCAGGCGTTTCCATATCCAGCGGGGAATCATCTTCCAGAAGAATACGAGTATCCGATAACGCCAGTCGATTACTACTATCCGTCTTTTATGTTTTAGGGCACGGGCGATATGTCTTCCCACTATCTCCGCTTTCATCAGCATCGGATAATGTTTCCCGTCGTTCAATAAATCGGTGGCTACAAATCCGGGACGAATATCGGTGAAATGAATCTTCAACTTCTGGAGATGTGCAAGTTGTTCAAGGGCATCGATATAAGTATTCTGAAAACGTTTGGTTGCAGAGTAGGCAGGCGCTACACCAAGCCCCTTTGTTCCTGCAATGGAACTGATAACCGCCAGATGCCCGCCACCGTTCTTTTTAAAATATGCAAAAGCTGTATCCACCATGCGGGTAAATCCTTCCACATTGGTGCGCGCCGTATTCAATTCCACTTCTATATCCAGCTTCATGTTTTGGAAACCAATGCCGGAACTAAGAAGGAATAAGTCCATGCCGCCCGTTTTGCCTATGAGCATGTTCAGCTTTTCCGCTGCGTCTTCCTGGGTCACGTCCAATGCCTGGATTTCGATTTGGTCGGGTGCAACCCGTTGCAGGGTTTCGAGGGCAGACTGTCGTCTGCCTGCTATTCCAATCTGCCAGCCTTCCAGTAACAGGTATTTTGCAACTTCTTGCCCGATACCGGAGGTGGCTCCTATAATAATAGCTCGTTTCATTAGAAATATATATGTTTAGATTAACGTTGTTTTTCTATAAATTCAGCAGATGCCGGATAGCTTCCCAAGGTGAATAAATCAACATTCGCGGACCGGAGAAGCGCATCACCAGCCGCATCCGTTCACGCATTGCCGGTTTGTAGCAATGTACCGTACATTTCTTGCACGAGCTTTTATTTTCTCCGAACGGGCAATGGTCGAGACGTGCATGTGCATAGCGAAGAAGTTCTTCGCAATCAGGGCAAAGAGCAGTGTTCTTCTCCTTTTTCCGGCAATAGAGACGAATCATCAGCTCTACGGTTCTCTTTTCGTGTGCGATACGTTGTTTTTTCATTTTCTCTTTTGTTATGTAGGTCAGCGGCGTTTCCGCCGCTTTCCCCATTAAGAACTGTACGTGCGAGTTTCCCCGCATACAGCTCC
>PPYF01028525.1_pt1 | contig 19851 bp, 15 predicted proteins | sample 1559871 | NCBI WGS metagenome assembly PPYF01 (sample SAMN08240021, study PRJNA423297) | Human gut metagenome, whole genome shotgun sequencing project. | reverse complement strand
TCGCTTATGCTTAGCACAGTAGTGTTATCGAACGAGAACCAAACTTGCCGAGGTTGGGAAGCCCCCACCTCTATAGGTGGGGGAGGATGTCACAAATTCCAAATGAAAAACCATAAAATAAAAATAATATTATAAAAGAAGAAAGGATATGTTATGAAAAAAATGAAAAAGTTTTTAGGAATCATGCTTGCTATGGTAATGGCAGTTACGATGCTTGCAGGATGTGGTGGAAGCAGCAAGGAGAGTAGCAGCAGCGATAATGGGAAAACATTAAAGTTTGGATGTTTTTCTTATTCCGAATCTTTAGATCCTGCAAACATTATTAACTCTGCCTGGTGTAACAGCCGTTATGGTATTGGAGAATGTCTTTTTAAATATAAAGATGATTTAAGTGTAGAAAATACAATCTGTGATGAATATTCCACAGAAGATAACAAAACATGGGTATTCCATATCCGTGATGGTGTGAAGTTCTCTAACGGAAATGATGTAACGCCTTCTGCGATCAAAGCATGCTGGGATGTTCTTTATGCCAATAAAACAGGTTCTTCTAACCCATCTAAATTTATGGATTATGAATCTATCACACCAGATGATGATGCCCGTACTCTGACAATAGTATTAAAACAGGCAAAAGCAGACCTTAGAAAAGATCTTGCATATCCTGTATTTGTAATTCTTGATGTGAGCGGAGATTATGACTTGGCAGAGAACCCAATCGGTACAGGTCCTTATGCTTTAACAAGTTTTGATTCTAAGACAAAAGCGACTCTTGTAAAGAATAAATATTACTGGAACGGGGAAGTCCCTTATGATAATGTAGAGATTGACTTCTTAAGTGAAGATAATAAAGCATTAGCATTACAAAACGGAGACATTAACCTTGTAGAGAATGTAACTTCTACTTCTGACCTTGATACATTAAAGAAAGATGATAGCTTTAATGTTTCTATCGGACAGGGTGTACGTACTGGATTTGCTTATATTAATGAAAAAGGTATTTTAGGAGATGACACATTAAGACAGGCAGTACAGATGGCATTAGATCATAAGACAATGTGTGAAGTTACTGTAGGTGGTTTATATACAGAAGGTATCTCTGTACTTCCATCCAGTCTTGCATATGGCTATGACAATTTAAAAAATCCATATACATATAATGTAGATAATGCAAAAAAACTTTTAGATGATGCAGGATATAAAGATACAGATGGAGATGGAATCCGTGAGATGAACGGAAAGAAGATTTCTATTAATTATATCACATATGAGAACAGAAGACTTTCTGACTTTGCACAGGCGATTCAGACACAGCTTGCGGACATTGGGATCGAAGCAAAGATTAATTCTATGGATGCAGACAGAGAATGGAATAAAATGGTAGCCGGAGAATACGATTTATGCGATTCTAACTGGATTACAGTAGGTAATGGTGATCCTACAGAGTATATGGCAAACTGGTACGGTAAGTCTGATGCGAACTTCTGTAACTATAAGAATGCTGAGTATGATAAATTATACGAACAGTTAGACACAGAATTTGACGAAGCCAAACGTGCTAAAATCATTGAACAGTTACAGCAGATTTTAATTAATGATGCAGCAGTTATCGTTCACGGATATTATAACAGTTCTATGATCAGTGATAAGACAGTGAGCGGAGCAAACATCCACACAGCAGATTACTACTGGCTTACAACAGAGATTGCTCCAGCAAAATAGGAGGTTTTTATGCTCGATGTTCAGGATATAACCGTCGCATATAGCAGTAATGCAGAACCAACCATTGAAGGGTTTCATCTTGAGATGAAACCCGGAGAAATCTGTAGTATTGTCGGAGAAAGCGGAAGCGGGAAGACTACGGTAATCCGTTCTATATTAGGCCTTTTACCCGGTGGGGGAAAAGTGACAAAAGGAGATATTCTTTTTGAGGGAGAATCGTTACTTCAATATTCAAAAAAGCAGTGGAGAGAACTTAGAGGAACACAGATTTCCATGATTTTTCAGGATTCCGGAGCGATGATCAACCCTATCCGTAAAATAGGAAGCCAATATGTGGAATATATTCGTGCCCATAAAAATATCTCAAAAAAAGATGCATTTGGTATGGCAGTAGAAATGTTAGAAAAAATGCGTCTGCCAGATGGAAAGCGTATTATGGAAAGTTATCCATTTGAACTTTCTGGTGGTATGTGCCAGAGAGTTGGGATTGCAATGGCGATGACATTTCAGCCGAAACTTCTTCTGGCAGATGAACCAACGAGCGCACTTGATGTAACGACACAGGCACAGATTGTCCGCCAGATGATGGAACTTAGAGATGACTTTGGAACAGGAATCATTGTTGTAACCCATAATATCGGTGTTGCTGCTTATATGGCAGATAAACTGCTTGTGATGAGGCAGGGGAAAGTGGTTGATTCCGGCCAGAGGGAAGATATTTTACATAACCCACAGTCAGAATATACTAAGAACTTACTTGCATCTGTACCGGCTTTAAAGGGAGAGAGATATGTCTAAAGAAAAAGAGCTTATTTTAGAAGCAAAACATGTGACAAAGAAGTTCCCTCTTACCAAAGGAAAAGAACTTATTGCAAATGATGATGTCAGTTTAAAGTTTTATAAAGGACAGACACTCGGAATTGTAGGAGAGAGTGGCTGTGGAAAGTCTACATTTATGCGTATGATGGTACAGCTTGAACAGCCAACATCCGGAGAAATCCTTTTCAAGGGAAAAGATATTACAAAGATGAAAGGGGAAGAACTTCGGAAAAACAGAAGAAATGTACAGATGGTCTTCCAGAATCCGTCTACTTCCTTTAACCCAAAGATGAAAGTGGGCGATATTATCTGTGAACCCCTCATGAATTTTGGGCTAATTAAAAAGAAAGAAAAAGATGCCGTTGCAAGAAAATATCTTGAAATGGTAGAATTGCCAGGAGACTTTGTTGACCGTTATCCTCATAACATGAGTGGAGGCCAGAGGCAGAGAGTAGGAATCGCCAGAGCAATTGCCTTAGAACCGGAAATCATTTTCTGTGATGAATCCACATCTGCACTGGATGTTTCTATCCAAAAAGCTATTCTGGAGCTTCTCGTAAAGCTGCAAAAAGAAAAAAATATAGCAATTGGATTTATCTGTCATGATCTTGCCATGATATCAAGTATAGCACATCAGGTAGCAGTCATGTACATGGGAAATATCGTAGAAATCCTTCCGGGAGAAGAAGTTGCCAGAGGAGCCTTGCATCCATACACAAAAGCCTTACTACAGTCCGTCTTTGATCTTCATATGGACTTTAACAAGCCGATCACTCCGTTAGAGGGAGAAGCTTCTATGCCAACAGGAGAATTACAAGGCTGTCCATTTCAGAACCGCTGTGCGTTCTGCATGGAAAAATGTCAAAAAGAAAAACCAGAATTAAAAACAGTAGGTGAAAATCATCAAATCGCTTGTTGGAGAACTTGAGGATTATCCACATCCTCAAATCTCCTCCATTATTGAATTGATAAAAATCGAGAAAAGCGAAAAACAGTAACAGCAATTCTAAAATTACCAACAACCAGAAAACCGAAGCCCGATAGGATTACAAATGTGACCTCGGAGCAAGGTTTGAATGCGAGCGCATAAGCGAGCATTCAAACCGCCGCGACTAAAGTCACATTTGTAATCCTATCGGGCTTCGGTTTTCGTCTGTCTATCAATTAAAAAGCTGTTACTAACTTTCCTTCATCAATTCAATAATCCTCTCCGTTGCATGTCCATCGCAGCTTCCCATGAATTTTTCTTTGAAGTCAATAACTTTCTGTTTATCAAATTGAGTATCAATATTTTTAATACTGTCTAAAAGTTCATCTTCTGTCTGAACAACCGGACCAGGAGTAAATTCAGAGTAATCATAGTAGAAACCTCTCCAGTCACAGTAATTATCGTAATCATAAGCGTAGAAGATCATTGGTTTTTCGAACAGGGAGTATTCAAATACCAGTGAAGAGTAATCGGAGATACAGATATCTGCGCTACAAAGTAAATCTTCGATAGAAAGGTTTTTCGTTAAATCTCTTGCAAAATGCTGTAATTCTTCTGGAATTACCGGTGGTTTCTTAACAAATGGGTGGTGCTTGCAGACAATGACATATTCATCGCCAAGTTCCTGATAAAAACGTTCAAAATCAATTTTATCTGGAGATTTGGCAGTAGCAACATGACCACGGAAAGTAGGAGCATAGAGAATAACTTTTTTGTCTTTTGCTTCTGGCATAATTTCATATAATTTCTGTCTGCGGCTTTCTACAAATTCACTGTCATAAAAGAGGTCTGTACGGCTAACACCAGTTGCTTTAACAATACCTTTTGGAAGATGCATTGCTTCTTCATATGCCCAGATGACTTCTGGACTGCTGACAGTTACATGCGTAAGATTTTCGTAGTTTGGATATTTGTCTAAAGTTGCGGCAGAAGAACCGAACTTTAATTCAGCAGTACTGCGCCCAAATTTTTTAAAGGCTCCACATGCATGCCATAAATTGATGGCGATTGTTTCTTTTCTTAATGGAATAGAAGAAAGAATGAGAGAAGCATCATCAATAAATACATACTTTGCTGTCGCAAGTTCTTGTAACATATCATCAACACGTTTTGTAAATTCACGGCCACGAATAAAGTTAAACTGTACGTAAGAACATTTTAAATCATATTCACCAGATTCTTCCAACTTTTTGTATAAATATTGAAAAGAATTAGAAAGGGTGGTAAAACGCATTTCTAAGAAAAGGACTTTGTTCTCCTGTACTGGCTGGTTACAGTAAGATTCATATTTTTTTGGAAAATATACTTTGTAACGATAATATTTACGCAGCTGTCTTAACTTTGCAACAAATTTCTTTTTGTACTTTTTAAAAAATGACATAATAGACATACTCCTTTGCATTAAATGAAATAAAATATTTGTATTTTGTGCTTTATATTAAAGAAATCAGATTAGCAATCAGGGCAGAAATAATCCCTACGGAGGAAATCAAAAGGTTCCATCGAAAAAGAATATCAATCCCATATTGCAGATTCCAGTGAAATAAAACAGAAAGACCTGATAAAATAAGAAAAAATATTTCAAGAAAAAGCAGGCCCTTGCAGGCAAGATGCAAATCTTGTCTGCTTAACTCCATATTTAGAGAAATTCCCATAATTATATAAAGGAATATAAACAGAAAGATTATATCAGAAGCTTGTAATTGTTGCAAGGCTTTAAAGAAAATTGTCCAATTCTGTTGAAAAGAAAGAGGAAGTGTACGAACATTTTCTGGAAGAAACAGGCTGATTATATAAATGACGAAGGGGCCAAATAATAAGGGGCCGATACCGATAAAAAACTGCCCGAAATCGCCCTGAAGCTTCTGTAAAAAAGAACGGTTTTCATGATGCATTTTCACAAAACCAAGAGTGCCTCCGGAATGCAGTGCCTTTTTGGTAGTGCGATAAAGGCAGATTTGATCAATCTTATATCCAAATATAAGTCCAAAGAGCAAATGCCCTATTTCATGGACAGGTGTGCCAACAAGATTGAAAAAATCCAGAATAAGATAGCTGCGGTTTTTGTTCGAAAAATTCTGTATAGCAGCATGCCGGGTCTGCCCCATAATAAATCCAAACAGAATTAAAACGAAAAGCAGCTTTACATTAAGTTGCATAAAATAAGTAATCATATAGAATCTCCATAAAATTAATTTGGTTTATATAAGCAGTAGCTTGTGAGAGAAAGCCTTTTAACAGTCTATGAATTTAATATAACATTTAATATTGAATTTTTTGTGAAAAGCGTATAATATAGATATAATATGGCTTATTCTACGATTTGCCATTAGTACATTAAGAAAAGAGGGAAAGAAGAAATGAGTCTTATGATTGGAGCTGTAGTAATCGTTATCATCGTTGCCGGAGCTGCTTTTTTTATGTCTGGTAAGTCTGGTGCAAAGAATACTGCACAGAGCGAAACACAAGAGAAAAAGGGAAGCGAAGGAAAAGAAACTGCCGTAGTACAGGAAAAAGCAGAATCTGCTGATAAGTCACAGTCTGCAGAAGCCAGAGAAAAGAAAGCGAAAACGGAAAGTGTTTTAGAAAATGATAAGGAAAAGGGAACAGGAGAAAACACAGAAAAAATAATATCTGAAAATCAGAAAGTAAAAAATGAAGAAAAAGTAGATTTCAAAGAAAAAAACAGACAAAAAGAACAGTTATATTATTATATTAATCATGAATTACAGACTCTTTTTGCTACTTATAATAAAGGAGAATGGAATCGGCTTGAAAAACTGGGAGATATGTCTTCCACTTTATATAAGGAAAAAGAAAGTATTATCGAGGGACTGCCATCTTTTACAGGAACAATGGTGAAAGAATATTTTTCCTGTATTGACTTTAAGAAGGAAGAAGAAAAAGCTGTTTGTTATGTAAAAGATAAAGAACAGTTAAAGAAAGCATTCTTACAGTTTATGATGCCGTTTTATCCATATTATTATAAACAGTTAAGTGAGGGCGGACTTCGTCACACAGCATTGCTTCAGCCAAATACACTCCGCCTGTTCCAGCAGCTTACTGGTAAAAAGTTCCGTCCGGGATACCGAAACCGCTATACAACAGGAGTTCGGGCTTTTGAGTGGGACAAGAACCGCTACAAAGTGTATGGAAAAGATGGAAAGCTTTTGTGCGATGCCATTTTTGGTACGGATGGAATTATAGAAGGTTACGGTCAAAAGAAATATACAGATGAAACACATCCTGACTGGAATATTGTGGAAGAAGGAAATTGGGAAAATGGCACATTTGAAGGTGGAATTTTACGCTATGAATACAAAAGGCCTGTAGAATAATTGAAATTTACCTGTCTATTCGATTATGTATAGAGAAAAATGCACAAAATCTTGTATTTTCTTTCGAAATAACTTGAAAACCTGAAACAAAACCGATACAATAAAGGCTGTGTGCTGAAGTTCGAAAGAACAGGGAATATAGCACATACGCAGATCTAATATGTAATTTATAATTAAGCTAAGAAGAGAAGAATCAGAAAGATTTAAGAAAGAAACAATTTTCTTAGTTAAATTATTTTAGGTTATTTGGATTTAATAAAATGGATGAATAACAGGAGGTAATAAAAGATGTTTAAAAAATTAGCAGAACAGTTAAAAGCAAATGCACGTACTATCGTTTTCACAGAGGGAACAGATGCCCGTATTCTTGAAGCAGCAGATAAGCTGACAACAGAAGGCATTCTTGGAGTTATCCTTCTTGGAAAGGCTGACGAAGTAAAGAGTGCAGCAAAAGAAGCTGGTTTTAATATTGAAAAATGTCAGATCATCGATCCAGAGCAGTATGCAGAAATCGATGCTATGGTTGATGAGATGGTAACATTAAGAAAAGGCAAGATGACACCAGAGCAGGTTCGTGAAGCCCTTTCCAAATCAAACTACTTTGGAACAATGTTAGTAAAGATGGGCAAGGCAGATTGTCTGTTAGGTGGAGCAACATACTCTACAGCAGATACTGTACGTCCTGCATTACAGTTAATTAAGACAAAACCAGGCAACAAGATTGTAAGCTCCTGCTTCATCATGGTAAAAGGTGATAAAAAGTTAGCAATGGGTGACTGTGCGATCAACATCGCTCCAAATGAAGACGAGTTAGCAGAAATCGCTATCGAGACAGCTAAGACAGCAAAAATCTTTGGCATTGATCCAAAGGTAGCAATGTTATCTTACTCTACATATGGTTCAGGAAAAGGCGAGATGGTTACATTAATGGCCAACGCTACAAAGAAAGTAAAAGAGATGGCTCCAGATTTAGATATCGATGGAGAACTTCAGTTTGACGCTGCCGTAGCACCAGAAGTTGCAAAAGTAAAATGTGCAGGTAGTCGCGGCGTGTTGAATGTTCGCTTTATGCGCTCGCATCCAACACTTGCTCCGAGACCACAAATATGCCTTATTGGGAGCAATGGCTTCTGTGCTGTGGCTGGAGAAGGTGAATTAAATAGTAAATCTCTTGCTTTTAGGGACAAGGTTTGTTATAATTGTAACAAGAAACCAGGGTTACAGACGGTTTTTTGCAGCAATTTTTTCTATTAAAAGAAAGAGAGGTATTTTTTTATGGCAAACATTATTATCAGTCCATCGAAGTATGTGCAGGGAAAAGGCGAACTTGCTAACATCGCACAGTATGCTACCAAACTTGGAAAGAAGCCTTTTATCTTAATCAGTGAAGGTGGAAAGAAACGTGTTGGTGGAATCATTGAAGATAGTTTCAAAGATACAGGATGCGAACTTGTTTTTGAAGCATTCCATGGAGAGTGTTCTAAGAACGAGATTAACCGTTTGGTAGCTATCGTAAAAGAAAAAGGATGCGATCTGGTAATCGGTGTCGGTGGCGGAAAGATTTTTGATACAGCCAAAGCTGTTGCTTACTATGTAGAGAGTCCGGTTATCGTATGTCCTACTATCGCAGCAACAGATGCTCCTTGTTCTGCACTTACTGTAGTTTATACAGATGATGGTGTATTTGAAGAATACTTATGGTTACCTGCTAATCCAAATCTTGTATTAGTAGATACAGATATTATCGCAAAAGCTCCTGCAAGACTTTTAGTTTCCGGTATGGGCGATGCACTTGCTACATATTTTGAAGCAAAAGCCTGTCAGGCAAGTAACGCAACAAGCTGTGCAGGCGGACATATCACAATCGCAGCAATTACATTAGCAAAAGTTTGTTACCAGACGTTAATTGAAGAAGGCGTAAAGGCAAAACTTGCAGTAGAAGCAGGCGTATGCACAACAGCAGTAGAAAAAGTAATCGAAGCCAATACATTATTATCTGGTATGGGATTTGAGAGCGGCGGATTAGCTGGCGCACATGCCATCCATAACGGACTTACCTGCATCAAAGACTGTCATCATTTATATCATGGTGAAAAAGTTGCCTTTGGTACTTTAACACAGCTTGTTTTAGAGAATGCAGACGAAGACTTATTAGATGAGGTAATCACATTCTGCATGGACGTAGGACTTCCTACAACTTTCGCAGATTTAGGAATCGAACATCCAGATAAAGATGCCCTTATGGAAGCAGCAACCTTAGCAGCTTCCCCAGACGATACTTTAGGAAATGAACCATTAGAAGTTACACCAGATAAAGTATATGCGGCAATGGTCGGAGCAGATGCTTTAGGAAGATATTATAAGGGATTATAGTAATTTATTGAATCTTATTTTGGCCCAGCCCTCCTGTGTTGGAGGGCTGGGCTTTTTAAATTTCTGCTTTAATCAGGTACTTTGCTTCCAGTGGTCGTCTGTTTCTTGTTATCTTTTAAGAATATTCCAACCGAATCTGGCTGCCTTTCTGTGACAGATCCGATGGAGTCACCAGCAGTTTCAGAGGAACTCTCGCCTGTATCGTCTCCACATGGCTGATAATACCGATACTTCTCTTTTTGGACTGTAGTCGTTCTAAGCTATTCATAACGGTATCTAGCAAGTCATCATCAAGGCTGCCGAATCCCTCGTCTAAGAAGAAGAATTCGAGAGGAGCGGCGCCATTAAGCTGGATGGAAGAGGAGAGCGCCAGTGCCAGGGAGAGGGAGGTAATAAATAACTCTCCGCCGGACAAGGTATCGGAAGGGCGGATAGCTCCTCCATTTTTATTATCCCGGATGATAAATTCTGCGGAATCATTGATTTCGAGGGCATAGTTGCCGCCAGATATTTTTGATAGGATGACAGAGGCTTCTCTGGCGATATAGGACAGTTTTGACTGTGCAACATATTCAATAAATGCATTGCCTTTGAAAAGCTGTTCTAATTCTTTTATCATATCTTTTTTGTGGGATTCTGTTTCCCATTTCTGTTCTAATTCCTCTTTTTTGGCAAGGTCTTTTGTCATGGTTTCAATTTGGTGTGTTAAGAGGAGAATAGAGGAGTCTAATTCTTTTATCTGCTGTTTTATGTCTGCCAGTTCTTCTTTTTGGCGAATCCATTCACTTTCTTCGATTTCTTTTTTTCCGAGTTTCTCCTGAAGATAGCGTATGCGTTCCTCGTTTTGCCGCACATCATCATAATAGGAAGTAATGTCTTTCTCTAATTTTGTTAACTCTTTTTCTTCCATGTAGTAAAGCTCGGGCTGGTCTGTTTTGGAAAAACCAAGTTCTTTTTTCTGAGTAAGATAAAGTTCCTGTACCTGTTTTAAGTGTGTCTCAGAGGAACGGCTGGTACTTTGACAGGAAGTAAGTTCCTTGTTCTTTTTCTGTAGTTCTTTTAAGCTTTGCTGATAGTCTTTCTCGGTGTGTTTTAAGGCTGTGTTAATTTCCTGTTGCCGTTGTTGATTTTTTGTGATTTCTGAAACAAAATCCATATTTATAGAAAGTGTTTTTGGAAACTTTTCTGTTTGTTCTGCGATAACTTTTTCACAGTTTTCGATATTGGCGGTGAGGGAGGAACTCTTATTTTCTAAGCCTGCAATTTGCTCTGAAAGAACTTTTATATCTGAACGGAGTTTTTCTAAATGTTGTCTTTGTTCTTTGATCGTTATTTCTTTCTGCTGGCGTTCTTGCTCTTTCTGACGAAGAGTTTCTAAAGCGTTTGAAAAATTCTCGATATTATTATCTTTTCGGAGAGTGAGAATCTCTTTTGCATAATTTTGCAGGGCAGAGTGCTGTTCTTTCAAAGTAGCGGCTTGTCTCTCGCATTGTTCCTTTTGTCGCCGCAAGTCTCCCTTTGCCTGTAAGTAAGTAGAAATCTGTTTGGAAATGGAAAAATAATCAATTGGTTTTTCTACTATGACAGGGGAAGCCTGGGATATATTTTCATTTATAGCAAAGTGGCGGTCTGTCTCATTATCTTCTATAGTATCTTCATCTGTAATCTCTAAAGCATCTTTTAAATTAGAAATATGTGTGTCTAAAGAGAAAAGTTCTTGCTCAAGCTGTTGAATAAGATTTTGCTGGGTTTGCTGCTGCTTTTCCAATTTTTTTAGTTCTTTTTCAAGATTTTTAAAAGAAATCTCAGAAAGTTCAGCATCGTTTTTTTCTATAGTTTCGGAATCGTTTTTTGAAAAAGCTGCAGTATCTCTTTTAGTAGTAACGTCAGAAATAGTTTCAGAAGAAGTTTTTGCATTCTCGGCAATATGAGACTGTGAAACGTGTTCTTTGTAAGGAGTTCCACAAACCGGACAGAGAGCTCCTTCTTCTAATTCTTCTCGCAAAAGCTGTGCCATATGGTTTTGCTGCCAGGATTTTTGCTTCTGTTTGGCCTGTTCTTCTTTTCCCTTTATAATGCCTAACTCTTTTTTTGCGGCAGAATGTTTCTCATTTAAAGCAGAACGCCGATGGCAGAGCTGTGTATAAATATTTTTCAGAGACTTTTGCTGAATGGAAAAGGCATCATGTTCTTCTTTAATTTCAGTGTTTAAGGTGGAAAGAGCGTTCGAATTGGTGTTGTAATTCTCTCGTTTTTCCCGGTAGGTTTCTTCCATAACATTACCTTTTTCAAGGAGCTGTTTTCTTTCTGGGCTGATTCTGTCAGCCTCGATTGATTTTTCGGATTCGACAATTTCCGAATGAATCTGTCGCTCTTTTTTAAAGTGTTGTTCCTGCGTTTCCTTTAGGGGAGCCAGAGAGGCTAAAATTTCGTGCAGTTCCTTTTGGGCGTTTCCTTTTGTCTGTTCCCAGGTATGGATGGTATCAGCAGCAGACTGTGCGGTATGAAGTACCTGTTCTCTTGCCTGAAGTAAGGGAAGTTCCTGTTTTTGAGCAGAAGCAGCGGCATGATATTCTTTTTCTGTTTTTTCGAAGTGAGACTGTAAACAAGCAGTCTCTTTCTGGACGGTTTCTAATTTTTCGCAAGCCTGGTCATAAGCAGACTGTGCATTTGAAACCTGAATAGAAAAAGGGCGCAGCTGGTTTGCTTTTTTTGTGATATTCAGATTATTTTCTTTTTCTTTTATGGATGGGAGCAGAAGTTCTTTTTCCTTTTGTGCTTTTTTTAAAGGGAGGAGTTCCTGTTGTGTATTGTACAGTTCCTCTGTTTTCTGAAAGCTTTTTTCTAATTTTGCAAGCTTTTTAGAAAGGCGGGAATGTTGTTTGGTATCACTTTTTTCCTGCTTTTGCAGTTTAGAAAGCTGCACAGAAGAAATCTCCTCAAAGTTCTTTTTTTCTCCATCAAGCTTACTTAAAAGAAGTTCTTGTTTTTGTTTTGCTCTGCTAATTTTACTGGTGAGTTCGATTCCGTATTTTTCAAGATGGAAAATACGCTGAAGCATAATGCGGCGTTCTTTATTCTTAAGATGTAAAAATTCGCTGAACTGTCCCTGAGGAAGAACAACGGTGCGCATAAAATCTTCACTGGTGAGACCGAGTAAACGGATACATTCTGCGGTTACCTCGGTAGGTTTATCAGCCAGGACAGTTTCATTTTCGCCATCGCAGACGATTAGGCGGCCGGTCGTATTGCGGACAGTCGAAGTGTATGTGTTATTGTGGTAGCGGAAAGAACGCTCTGCAAGATACTTTCTTGTTCGGTCTGTCGTGATGGAAAAAAGAAAGGAGACAGAGGCAGTTGTTTCGTTCGTATTAATAAAGTTTTTCGTATCACGGGGCAGCTTGGAATATAAGGCGAGGGTCATGGCATCTAAAATAGTAGACTTTCCGCTTCCGGTAGGGCCAAAGATGCCGAAAAGTCCCTGGGAAGTTAATGTTTCAAAATCAATGACCTGTTCTTCGCGGTAACTGTTGATGCCTTTTAATTTTAGTTGAAGTGGTCTCATATTAATTCTCCTCTATAATGCTCATTAAAAGAGAGAAAGTTTCCTCTCCGATGTCAACGTGAAACTTTTTGCGGTAAAAATTCTTTACAAGTTCGTCAAAGGGCTGTTCTTTTAGGTCAGAGGCGGAAAAGTCTTCGCTTTCATCTTCTGGAAGGACAGGGGTGATGGAGAGGATATCTGCCTTTATTGCTTTCATTTTTTTAATATCTTCTTCATGAATGTAGTGATCTGTCTTAACTTCTAAATAGACCCAGCATTCTCTGTCGGCATTTGCCTCGCATTGTTCGACAGCATCATCGATATTCTCACAATGCCACACTTCGATTGGTTTATATACAGGCAATGGCAGTTCTCGGATTATACAAGGGGAGCCTGCGGTAAGTGTAACGGCAATCACCTGCTTGTCAAAAGAAGTCTCCCTGACGTTAAATGGTAGAGGGGAACCGCTGTATCTTGCCTTCGGGCAGCCGGGGACTTTCTGTGGCTTATGAACGTGTCCAAGAGCAATATAATCCGCATTTTCCGGGAAAATCTCACCGCCGACCATGTAGCTTCCGCCAAGCTGGATACTTCGCTCAGAACCGTCCTCCACGCTGTTCATGACAAAAAGATGGCTTGCGATAAGGTGGATGGAATCTTCATGAAAATGCGTTGCTAATGAGCCAAAAAGAGAAGACATTTTCTCACTGTAGGAAGCCGCTTTTTTTGTTTCTTCTTCTGTCTCGTCAAGATAGACTTCGTTCAGCCGTTTTTCACTTGGAAAAGGAACGAGAAGGATATCCGCTTCTTCCCCATGTATAATCGCATGGATATAGCCGGCATCGCTTTCTGTAATCTCATTCTTGCCATACATACCGGGTGTGATTACGGAATTTGGTGTGCCTGCCATGACGATGCCGTGGTCTCTGGCAAGAGGTCCGGAGGCAACCAGCCGTTCTGGATTATCATGGTTACCGGCAATGACAACGGTCATACAATCGCCATTTCTTGATAATTGTTTTAAAGTATCGTAAAAAAGCTGTTCTGCCATGGCGGAAGGATTATAATTATCATAAATATCCCCGGCAATGATGATTATGTCAGCCTGTTCTTCTTCGCATATATTTATAAAATCTTTTAAAAACAGCCGTTGTTCCTCTAAACGGCTGTGTCCTTCAATATTTTTTCCAAGATGCCAGTCGGCGGTATGGATTAACTTCATCCTGACTCTCCTTTTGATTGTAATGTATTCTGATAATGTTGTTAGCAAACCTATAGCAGAGTGTATAGAGAAAAACTTGTAAACCCACTATATGATTTATAATAGAATATAATAAATTTCGGATATTTCTATTGTATAGTATTTGATTTCCAAATGCAAGGATACAGAACAAAAATTCGAACAAGTATTCTGCGATGTCATAAAAATAAATTTTCCAAAAACAAGAAAGAAAACTTATTTGACAGATGAGACAGGACTAGTATAGAATAGAACGGCAAAGTAACTACATAAATAAAGAATAGGTATTGTAGAAAATAAATTGCAAGAAAGATTCTGAGAGTACATATATAATAAAAGGAGGAAAAGTTTTGAAAGAACAATGGATGCAAAAGACAGTTGTTGTCTGGTTTTTAGCCATGATATGCTGTCTGCTTTGGGGAAGTGCATTTCCCTGTATAAAAATAGGATATAAGATGTTTCATATCGCATCAGCGGATGCCTCATCACAGTTGTTATTTGCGGGCTGCCGCTTTTTTCTTGCCGGTGTTTTAGTGCTTTTACTTGGAACTTCCGGTAATTTTAAGTTAAAAAAGACAGAGATTCCGATGGCAATGACTTTAGCTGTTTTTCAGACGATATTACAGTATGTATTTTTTTATATGGGACTTGCCCATGCAACAGGAGTAAAGTCTTCGATTATTAATGGAGCAAACTCTTTTCTTGTCATTATCATTGCAAGTCTCATTTTTCATCAGGAAAAGCTGACGGGGCCGAAGATTCTTGGCTGCATTATCGGCTTTGCGGGCGTTGTACTTGTTAATCTTGGCGGAGCGGGGCTAGATATGAGTTTCCACTGGAATGGAGAATTTTTCATATTAATTTCTACAGTATCTGCAGCGTGTTCATCGGCATTTATTAAGAAGTTTTCCACAAAGGCAAATCCGGTATTGCTTAGTGGATGGCAGTTTATGATGGGAGGAACGGTTCTTATCATTATGGGAAAATTAATGGGTGGTAAGTTTCAATTTGAGGGAATTGCGCCGATGTTTCTTTTATTATATATGGCCTGTATTTCCGCGGTGGCATATACACTCTGGTCTTTACTTTTAAAATACAATCCGCCGTCAAGAATCGCTGTCTTTGGTTTTATGAATCCGGTGTTTGGCGTCATGCTGTCTGCTCTTTTATTAAAAGAAAAAGGCCAGGCGTTCTCCTTAACCGGCCTGACCTCATTAATTCTTGTATGTATCGGAATTTATATTGTTAATCGGGAGAACCCTTTGAAAGAAGCATCGACAGGTAAGATTTCCGTGTAGTTTCTTTCAGGCTGCTGCCCATATCAAGAAGAAGTGCCTCAATGCTTTGCAGGGCACTTTCTTTTTGCTCTGGACTATCCACAAGAATCTCTAATTCTAAGAAAGAGCCAAGACTCTCTACCTGGTCTACGCAGGCGGTCATGCGGCCTTTGTGGTAGTACTGGCGAAGCTTTGTCACTGGGTATAGCTTTTTGTAGCCAAGGGAGATAAGAATCTCCCTTGCAATATCAGCATCTTCGATACGGGTTTCTAGTTCCTTTCTTGTTGTGGAAACGGTGTCGAGCTTTGCACCCTTGTAGGTAAGAAAGGACGTTGTTTCTCTGGTTGTAAAGTTCTCGCAGGTTCGTATGCGGAGTGCCTCGTCTGTTTTCATAAAGTCATGAAAATCGCTGGTAAAATAAAAATCGGATTCCTTAACGAGATTCCCTGCTTTAAATCCACAGTCTATCAATGCCCGTTCTGTGATGGACCTTCGAAACAGTGGCAGTTTAATTTCTACTTCAATCATATACAAGCTCCATTAATATTCATCAAGAGTAAGTTTATAAGTTGTCTTATCAAGTTTCAGCGTTAACTGTTTGCCCTTTAACGTGTAAGAAAGTTTTGTCTTATCCATTTTTTCAAATATTTTGTAAAGATTACTGTCCATGCCAATAGATTCCTCGCTTAAATCTTTGTCGAAATGATAGGTGATCGTATGTTTCTTTTCGTTGATGTGTACTTCACCGGCAACGTATTTTGGCTCATCGGCATCTTCAGCTCCGTCTGTTACATACAGATATAAAGTATTTGTATCAGGATTCATAGTAAAATAACTGAAGTGATCGGAAGAGTCAAACTTCCAGTTAAAACAAGTATCACAAAGTCTGTAAGAATCACTGTCACTCTTTAATCCATAAATTACATTATTGTAAAAAGAAAGGCTCTTTCCATTGTAAGATAAAGTGATGGAATCATCCTCTGCCTTCATAGTAATAGTAGATTTTGAAAAACCATCTGGCAGATCTTTTAAGAAGTCTGGAAGCTTCATACTTGCCTCTTTATAGGTATAGAATGTAAATTCATTATCTCTGCTTGACAAATAGAAGAAGTTTGTAAGAAAAGTTGCTTCTCCTTCTGTAGCTGCCTTAGGGTCAATGGAATAAAGCTCCATATAATTATCATAAAGACTTAATTCGTAAGTTGTTTTATCCTCATTGCTTCCGTCATTGCTGTACCACACATCATTCTCCGCAAGGTTTAACAGGGGGCTTGCCGAGCTGTTTTTAGAAGTTTGTTTGGAAGAATCGTTTTGCTTTTCAAAAAGGTAGCTGACATTATCATAAGTAAGTACCAGCTTATCTTTTGTCGGCATATCGTAAGACAGTGTGCTGCCAGAACCGAGGCCGTCCCAGCCAGAAGGAAGTTCCGCTATGGTTTCTTCTCCGGTATCTAAGGAAAACTTTTCTGATTTAGCAGAGAGGCTTCCGGAAAGACAGGTTTTATTCTGTGCAATATCTTTGAGAGTGAATGTTCCCTCTTTATCTATAGAAAAACTTAGATAGTCACAACTATAGCTGTCATCTCTTCCTAAAGCATTTCCAACACCATTCCAGGTTCCAACCAGCTTTGCACCATCCTTACCAAGACTTCCGGAAACTTTATCACCACAGCCGGTACCGGCAAGTGCAAGTAGTAAAAGAGTGAAAAGTAGTAAAAAATTTTTCTTCATAATAGGTCCTTTCTGTGCGTAGTTGACACACAATTTATATGATACGTCTTAGTTTTTGTAAAAAAGACGTACTTTATTCTACCACATATCGGGAAGAAGTAGGAGAAAATATCTAAATCTTTTTAAATATCTTTTTTATAATTCAAAAGTCCTGTTAGTTGCGTTTGTGGGTATCTTATTGTATACTTTATAAATATACGCTATTAAATATGTTTTAGATTCAAAAGGAGGACCTTGATTCATGAAAATGATTTCAATCGAAAAAGAACTGAAAGAGAATTCTTATCCGGGAAGAGGAATTATTGTCGGACGTTCCGAAGATGGAACAAAGGCCGTGATTGCGTATTTTATTATGGGAAGAAGTTCTAACAGCCGTAACCGTATTTTTGTAGAGGACGGAGAGGGCATTCGCACACAGGCATTTGATCCTTCTAAATTAGAAGATCCAAGTCTTATTATTTATGCCCCAGTGAGAGTGCTTGGAAATAAAACAATTGTGACAAATGGAGATCAGACAGATACTATCTATGATGGTATGGACAAACAGCTTACTTTTGAGCAGTCCTTACGTTCTAGAGAGTTTGAGCCAGACGGACCAAACTACACTCCTAGAATTTCTGCAGTTCTTCATTTAGAAAAAGGTGAGTTCAATTATGCCATGTCTATTTTAAAGAGCAATAATGGAAATCCGGAAAGCTGTAACCGTTATACATTTGCCTATAATAAAGTTCCAGCGGGAGAAGGCCATTTTATTTCTACATATATGCATGATGGCAATCCATTACCAAGTTTTGAAGGTGAGCCAAAGTGGATGGCAATTCCGGATGATATGGATGCATTTGCTGAGCTGCTTTGGAGCAGCTTAAATGAAGATAATAAAGTATCTTTATTTGTCCGCTATATTGATATTGCAACAGGAAAATATGAATCTAAAATCATTAATAAAAATAAATAACAGGTAATTATTTATAATGGTAGAAAGTCGTATCTGCCGCGCAAGTTTATAAGATATATTCAGACGTGTGATGAGAATTTATATAGCTATTTAAATTTGCAGGAGCTTAAATAATTACATTATACAGAATAACCGAAATCACAAAGTCAGAACATAAGTACATCATAAAAAAAGAGGTAAAATAAGAATGAAAGAATTAGAGTTAAAATATGGATGCAACCCAAACCAGAAACCATCCCGGATTTATATGGAAGAGGGCGAACTTCCTATTCAAGTACTGAACGGAAAACCAGGCTATATTAACTTTTTAGATGCTTTTAATGGCTGGCAGCTTGTAAGTGAACTGAAAAAGGCAACAGGTCTTCCTGCCGCAACTTCTTTTAAACATGTATCTCCTGCCGGTGCAGCAGTAGGTCTTCCGTTAAGCGATACACTGGCAAAAATCTACTGGGTAGATGATTTGGGAGAACTTTCTCCACTTGCCTGTGCATATGCAAGAGCCAGAGGAGCAGACCGTATGTCCTCTTATGGTGACTTCATCGCATTATCCGATGTGTGTGATGTTTCCACAGCTAACATGATTAAGAGAGAAGTATCTGATGGTGTGATTGCTCCAGGATATGAACCAGAAGCATTAGAAATTTTAAAATCTAAAAAAAGAGGCAACTATAATGTTATTCAGATTGACCCGGCTTATGTACCAGCACCAATCGAGAAAAAGCAGGTATTTGGTATTACATTTGAACAGGGAAGAAATGAATTAAACATCGATGATAAGTTCTTTGACAACATCGTTACAGAGAATAAAGAACTGACAGAGGAAGCCAAGAGAGACTTAGCTATCTCCATGATTACTTTAAAATACACACAGTCAAACTCCGTATGCTATGTAAAAGACGGACAGGCAATCGGTATTGGAGCGGGACAGCAGTCAAGAATCCACTGTACACGTCTTGCAGGCCAGAAGGCAGACAACTGGTGGCTTAGACAGTCTCCACAGGTAATGGGACTTCAGTTCAAAGATGAAATCCGTCGTGCAGACAGAGATAATGCTATCGACATCTATATGGGAGATGAGTACATGGATGTACTTGCAGATGGTGTATGGGAGAATACTTTCAAGGTAAAACCAGAAGTCTTTACAAGAGAAGAAAAGAGAGCATGGCTTGATAAACTTACAGACGTGGCATTAGGTTCTGATGCGTTCTTCCCATTCGGAGATAATATCGAGCGTGCCCATAAGAGTGGCGTAAAATATATCGCACAGCCAGGTGGATCTATCAGGGATGATAATGTAATTGATACTTGTAATAAGTATGGAATCGAAATGTCCTTTACGGGAATCCGCTTATTCCATCACTAGGATTCTGATTTGCCGAGCTGGTGAGGCAGACGAAACAGACGAACCCAGAAAGAGAAATAAAGCATATTTGTGACTTTAGTCGCTGCAGGTTGAATGTTCGCGTAAAAGCGCTCGCATTCAACCTTTGCTTCGAGGCCACAAATATGCTTTATTTCTCTTTCTGGGTTCTGTTTGTTGGCAGCTCAGTTCGGGAAATCAGTTGGAGAGATTTGGGGAAGAGGACAGGAGACGTGGAATGCCGCAACTATCTGAAACCTTCCTCAAATTCCTCCAAAAATAAATTCTGAATTTGCTTAGGTAGCCAAAGCACAGCCCACAGGGAATATAATATCCTATATTTGTGGCCTCGGAGCAAGTGTTGGGTATGAGCGAATAAAGCGAATATTCAACACGCAGCGACTAAAGTCACAAATATAGGATATTATGGTGTGCATCCCGTCAAGTAGACAATTAAAAAAATATAAAATTTTTGTGTTGCCCGGTGTATATCGGGCAACATT
>PPYF01028180.1_pt1 | contig 19855 bp, 16 predicted proteins | sample 1559871 | NCBI WGS metagenome assembly PPYF01 (sample SAMN08240021, study PRJNA423297) | Human gut metagenome, whole genome shotgun sequencing project. | reverse complement strand
GCAATGTACGGCGACGACACACCGATGACTCAGCATACGCAGCAGTCTCGACAAGCAATTGACGGCCAATTTCCTGCTCGGCCAGTGGCTTCCCCTGCATGAACTTCTCCATTTTCTGGAGGTCGCGATAGGCATAGAAAGTAAGACAGATGCCTTCTCCACCATCGCGCCCGGCTCGGCCGGTTTCTTGATAATATCCTTCGAGCGACTTTGGCATATCGTAGTGGATGACAAACCGTACATCCGGCTTGTCAATGCCCATGCCGAAAGCTATGGTGGCTACAATAACATCAATCTTTTCAAGCAAAAAGGCATCCTGATTGGCTGAACGAGTGGCGGCATCCATACCTGCATGATATGGAAGAGCCTTGATATTGTTGACGCGGAGCAACTCTGCAAGTTCTTCAACTTTTTTGCGGCTGAGACAGTATATAATGCCGCTTTTGCCATGATGCTGGCGTATAAAGCGGATAATGTCGTGGTCGGTATTCTTGGTCTTAGGGCGTACTTCGTAATATAGGTTAGGGCGGTTGAAAGAAGATTTGTAGACCGCTGCGCCCGTTTGCATGCCAAGATTTTTTTGAATGTCGTGTTGTACCTTTGGGGTGGCCGTTGCCGTGAGGGCAATGACCGGACGGGTGCCAATCTCATTGATTATGGGACGGATGCGGCGGTACTCGGGACGGAAATCGTGTCCCCATTCCGAAATACAATGTGCCTCATCTATGGCATAAAACGAGATATTGACCGTTTTAAGAAATTCTATATTATCTTCTTTTGTAAGCGATTCGGGAGCTACATAGAGGAGCTTTGTAAGTCCCTTGATTACATCGTCTTTTACCTTGTCAATCTGTCCTCGTGTCAATGAAGAATTCAAGAAGTGGGTCACTGTATCTTTTTCGCTGAAATTGCGCATGGCATCGACCTGATTCTTCATCAATGCTATCAATGGCGATACAACGATAGCGGTGCCGTCCATAAGGAGAGCCGGAAGCTGATAGCACAACGATTTGCCGCCGCCCGTAGGCATTAGGACAAAAACATCGTTGCCTGCCATGAGGCTACGGATTATGGCTTCTTGGTTGCCCTTGAAAGTGCCGAACCCAAAGTGGCGTCGCAGGGCATCGGTAAGGCTAAGATTAGTCTCCATTGCAGAGGATTTTAATTTAATAAGGTAAGAGAGTTTAAAGAATTAATTCAAACTATTTTATTTATCAGTTAAATGTGAAGTGTTAGGTGTTCTTAATAAGAGAAGAGAGTGGCGCTTTATCCTACAGAAGCTGCTTCGAAATGAGCAGCCTCGAACTTTTTCTTGGCATAGTCGAGGGTCACTTCAAACTTTTTGATTTTCTGCGAGGGAATGTCGAACATAGCGTCGACCATTATGGCTTCTACAATCGAACGCAGACCACGGGCGCCAAGCTTGTACTCAATCGCCTTGTCAACAACGAAGTCAAGAACCTCAGGAGCAAATGTGAGTTTTACTCCATCCATAGCAAACAGTTTTTCATACTGTCGGGTTATGGCGTTCTTGGGCTCGGTGAGTACTTTTAGAAGGGCCTTGCGGTCAAGCGGATTGAGATGGGTCAGGATAGGCAGGCGTCCTATGATTTCAGGAATAAGACCATAGGAACGCAGGTCTTGTGGAGCCACATATCTGAGATAATCCTGTTTGTCTTTCATCCTGGCGCGCGTCGGGTCGGTTGTGAAGCCTACAACGTGGCTGTTCATGCGTTGGGCGATTTTGTTCTCTATGCCTTCAAACGCACCGCCACAAATAAAGAGTATGTCTTTTGTGTCCACAGGAATCATCTTTTGCTCCGGATGCTTGCGGCCGCCTTGAGGGGGGACGTTGACAATAGAGCCTTCCAGAAGCTTGAGAAGCCCTTGCTGAACGCCTTCGCCCGATACGTCTCTTGTGATTGATGGATTGTCGCCTTTGCGGGCAATCTTGTCAATCTCATCTATGAATACAATACCGCGCTGTGCTTTGTCAACATTGTAGTCGGCTGCCTGCAGCAGACGTGTAAGAAGGCTCTCGATGTCTTCGCCCACATATCCTGCCTGTGTGAGTACTGTGGCGTCAACAATTGTAAAAGGAACGTCAAGCTGACGGGCTATAGTCTTGGCAAGGAGAGTCTTGCCTGTGCCGGTTGGCCCCACAATAAGGATGTTGCTCTTTTCGATATCCACATCATCAGCATCTTTGGGCTGCATCAAACGTTTGTAGTGGTTGTACACAGCTACAGAAAGATACTTTTTGGCATCGTCTTGTCCTATGACATACTCGTCGAGAAATGCCTTTATTTCGTGAGGGGTGGGAACATTGTTTTTCATTGATTCCCTGAACTCACGGTCGGAAGCGGCATGCTGTTGAGGCATCTCGTCGGCAATAAGGCCGTGGAGAGTCTCAACACAGTCGGTGCAGATAAACTCTTGCTGGTTGGCAGAAGGAACGAGCAAGCGCATTTGCGACGGGTCGGCAGGGCGTCCGCACCATGCACACACTTCCTGGAATTCTGAGGACTTACGCTTGGCCATTTTCTTCGTTGAGAGGTTTATGGGCTTTGACGAGGATGCTGTCAATCATGCCGTAATCTCTGGCTTCCTGGGCTGTCATCCAATAGTCACGGTCAGAATCACGTTCAACTTTCTCGAAGGACTGTCCCGAGTGGTCGGCTATAATGGTATAAAGCTCATGTTTGAGTTTCTTGATTTCGCGAGCTGTAATTTCAATGTCGGAAGCCTGACCCTGTGCGCCACCCATAGGCTGGTGAATCATGACACGAGAGTGGGGGAGAGCGAAGCGCTTGCCCTTCTGGCCGGCTACAAGCAGAACCGCTGCCATAGAGGCTGCAATGCCGGTACAGATGGTGGCCACGTCACTTGAAATGTATTGCATCGTGTCATAAATGCCAAGACCTGCATATACAGAGCCACCGGGAGAGTTGATATAAATAGAAACGTCTTTTCCGGGGTCATTTTGGTCAAGGAACAAAAGCTGTGCCTGGATGACATTGGCTGTGTAATCATTTACTTCAGTACCGAGAAAAATAATGCGGTCCATCATAAGACGCGAAAATACGTCCATCTGAGCCACGTTGAGCTGACGCTCTTCAATGATGCTCGGGTTAATGTAATTGGATGTTATGCCTGCCGAGACAGCTGCGCTGTACTGGTCAAGGGCGAGGCCGTTCATGCCAAGTCCCTTTACGGCGAAATTCCTAAATTCTGATTTTTGCATATATTTGTAGTGTCTTGTTTTTCAGTTTTAATTAAGTAATTCTATCTCAATTCTTTTTCAAAGTTAATAAAAATTTTCCGAATTCATGCAATTAATAGCTTTTTTTATGCGTTTTTTATTCGTATATGCATCCGTTGTTATAAATCGGATAGGAAATGTCGTTATTATTTATGTCCATTTGTTTTAAAAAGATGAAGTTTCATCTTTATGTTCGTATTAAGTGCCGTTTTAATTTGATTTCTTATTCAATAATTATTAACTTTGCCAAAGCATATAAAATCTTTTTGATGACTGACATAAATAAAAACCTCGCTGAGATTAATCTTGAAAAAGTTGATGCAGACCGCCGTGTGCTTGAGCTTCTTTCAAATTCATTCCCTAACATTGGGGCTGCCTCTACCGAAATAATAAATCTTGAGGCAATACTTAATTTGCCCAAGGGTACTGAGCATTTTGTGGCAGACCTGCATGGTGAGAATGAAGCGTTCGTGCATATATTAAAGAATGCTTCCGGAAACATAAAGCGTAAAGTGACGGAACTCTTCGGCACATCGCTCTCCGCACGCGACATCCGCGAGCTATGTTCGCTTATTTATTATCCCGGGCAAAAACTTGAGTACATTCAGGACGACCCGGAGGTGAACCTGCAGGATTTTTATAATATTACCCTCCATCGTCTTGTGAAGGTAACTCAATCGGTATCGTCCAAATATACCCGTTCCAAGGTGCGCAAGGCTTTGCCTGCTGAATTTGCGTATATCATAGAGGAACTTCTGCACGAGTCGCAGTCAGAAGAGAACAAGCAGCCTTATTTCAATCAAATTATTGAAACAATTATATCTACAGGCCAGGCCGATGCTTTCATCGTGGCCATGTGCAATGTGATACAACGTCTGAGTATTGACCAGCTGCACATTCTCGGTGATGTTTATGACCGAGGCCCCGGCGCACATATAATTATGGATACATTGATGGGCTATGACCATTTCGATATACAATGGGGAAACCATGACGCCTTGTGGATGGGAGCGGCTGCCGGAAACGATGCTTCGATTGCGAATGTATTGAGAATATCCTTGCGCTACGCTAATCTCGCCACCATCGAAGACGGATATGGCATCAATCTTGTCCCGCTTGCGACTTTTGCCATGGAAACTTATGGCGACGACCCCTGCGAGGGGTTCGAGCCTAAGGTGGACGAAGATACAGAACTATCCGAAAAGACGTGCAGGCTCCTGACTAAAATGCATAAGGCTATAGCTGTGCTTCAGTTCAAGCTTGAGGCCGCTATAATAAAGAGACACCCCGAATGGAATATGGACGACCGTAACATGCTCCATCTGATTGACTTTGAAAGGGGTGTCTTGAGGCTCAATGGCAAGGAATGCGAGATGAAGACATGTCATTTCCCGACAATCAATCCGGACAATCCGTATGAGCTATCTCCAGAAGAGGCTGACTTGATAGCAAAGCTGCGTCACTCGTTCCGTGTCAGCGACAAGCTTGCAAGTCATGTAAAACTACTGTTAAGCCACGGTTCAATGTACGGGGTTTATAATTCCAATCTCCTGTTTCATGCGTCGATGCCGCTTAATGAAGACGGCAGTCTGAGAGAACTGGAAATTGACGGTGTCATGTACAAAGGACGGAAACTGATGGATAAAGTTGACTCTGTAATGCGTGCAGCTTTCAACTACGACTCTTCAAAAGAAACCCGCGATTATGCTGCTGACTTTTATTGGTATCTGTGGTGTGGTCCCGACTCTCCGCTCTTCGACAAATCGAAAATGGCGACTTTCGAGCGTTATTTCCTAAAAGACAAGGATACGTATCGCGAGGATAAAGGCTATTATTATGAGTTGCGTAGCAGAGAGGATATATGCGATATGATTCTTGATGAATTTGAGGTCAAAGGCCAACACCGCCATATAATCAATGGCCATGTGCCTGTTAGGCTTAATAAAGGTGAGACTCCTATAAGAGCCAATGGCAAGTTGATGGTGATTGACGGGGGCTTCGCAAAAGCATATCATGCCACTACCGGCATTGCAGGCTATACGCTTGTATTCCACTCTCGCGGGTTCCAGCTCGTAAAGCACGAACCGTTTACTTCGGCCGAAGAGGCGATTCGAAAAGGGACGGATATCGTGTCGACTACTGAGATTGTTGAGCTTTCACAACACCGTATGCGAGTGCGCGATACTGATAAAGGACGAATTCTTCAGTCACAGATTAATGAGCTCACAGAACTTCTCTACGCTTATCGTCACGGAATAATAAAAGAGCGTTGGATAAGGACAAAGCGTTGAAGGCAAAATACATTATTAAGGCTGCCATTTTGGTGGCCTTAATTCGTCTTTGCCTTTGAGATGGCCACAAGGTATACACCGGTAAAGATTAAGCAGACAGCTACGACTTTCCAGACAGTAAAGCTTTCAAGTCCGAGATATAAAGCAACTCCGGTGGCTACAATCGGTTGAAAGTAATTATACATTCCCACAAGGGTAGGACGCAGCCTCTTTTGGCCTGTCATGATGCAGATGTAGGCAAGGTAAGTGGCGAAAAATACCACGTATGCCGAACCTAATATCTCCGTATTGCCAAGTCTGCACCACTCTGTATTTAGGAGTGTGTTGAGTGAAAACGGCAGCAGTACAATTGAAGCGGATGTAAACATCCATTTCATCAATGTTACAAGGGAGTATTTTTTGATGAAATTTCGGTAGAAAGTCAGATAAAGAGCGTATGAAATCTGTGCTGTAAGAACGAGGAGGTCGCCCATGGTAGGATTATCGCCGCCGGCCGATGAAGCGGAAGCTGTCAGTACAAGCATCAACGCACCGGTAGCGCCAAGAGCAATGCCGCCGGCTTTCTTCATAGTGATAGGCTCACCAAGCAGAATCCATGCAAGCAGCATTACCCACATAGGCATAGTCGTGGTGATTATTGACGCTTCACCCGGTGAGGTAAGGCCGACGCCGAATACATAGCATCCCTGATTGAATAGGATTCCGAGCATACCAGCCCCCGCCATCAAAGCTTTGTCTTTCCATGGAACTCTCTCGCCGGGTAAGAACATCGATGTAATCCAGAATAAAGCCGTGGCTCCGAATATACGGAAATTGGTCATTAATAATGGCGTGACGATTCCGCCGGCGACTACAAGCTTTACGATAGGAGCCATCAGTCCCCACATTACGTTGGCTCCGAGCATGGCGGCATGGCCCTTCAATTTTTCTTTATCCATTGTTATTGTACCTTTCGGGTTGCAAAGTTACTAAAAAACATGATATGACCGATGAAATGCCGCTGATTTCGAATTATAAAATAAAAATAATGATGGCGCTTTGCTTTTGAATGTTGCTTTTTATCGGAAAAAATACTAACTTTGCATATTAATTAATAACTTGAAAATGGGATTTTTTAAAAGCATATTCTCGCGTGAGAAAAAAGAGACCCTCGACCGCGGACTTGAAAAGACTAAGGAAGGTGTTTTTGGTCGCTTGAAACGTGCCTTTATGGGGCGTAAGACTATTGATGATGATTTTCTTGATGAACTTGAAGAGATATTTATCACAAGTGATGTCGGTGCGGAGACTACGCTCCGTATCATAGACCGTATTCAGGCGAGAGCCGCTCGCGACAAATATGTCAGTGAAAACGAGCTTAACAATATGCTTGTTGAAGAAATCACCGAATTGCTTGCCGAAAACGATAATGATGCCTCCAAGGATGGAAAGTTCACCATTCCCACCGATAAGGGACATCCATATGTAATCATGGTAGTAGGTGTTAACGGTGTGGGCAAGACTACTACTATCGGCAAACTCGCTTATCAGTATAAGCAGGCTGGCTACAAAGTCATGCTTGGTGCAGCCGATACCTTCCGCGCTGCAGCTATTGAGCAGATTGACGAGTGGGGACGCCGTGCCGGCGTGCCTGTGATTAAGCAGCAGCTTGGTTCTGATGCTGCTGCTGTGGCATTCGACACATTACAGAGTGCCGTAGCCCAAGGCTGCGATGTAGTCATAATTGACACAGCCGGACGACTCCATAATAAGAAAGGTCTTATGGACGAGCTGACAAAAATCAAGCGAGTAATGGAGAAGGTCGTTCCGGAGGCTCCTCAGGAAGTGCTTCTCGTGCTTGACGGCTCTACAGGACAGAACGCCTACGAACAGGCTCGCCAGTTCTCTGATGCAACACAGGTTACCGACCTTGCTGTTACCAAGCTTGACGGTACAGCACGCGGCGGTGTGGTAATCGGTATTAGCGACCAGTTCCGTATTCCTGTCAAGTACATCGGTCTTGGCGAAGGAATAAATGACCTCCAGGTGTTCAATAAACGTGAATTTGTTGAAAGCCTATTCGGTAACAGATAACCGAACATTTCTCAAGTAGTCGGAAAGAATTAATGTATAGTAAAGATAAAATTTAGCATATACTTTTTATTTTTACCGACCACGTATAAAATTCATACAAAATGAGGCTTTGTATATAAGACAAGCCTCATTTTAAGTTATTTGTATCTGATAATATCTGATGATATATGAAGAGAGTTAATTTGATAACTATGGGCTGTTCCAAGAATCTCGTCGATACTGAGCGGGTGCTCCATAAGCTTGTCGAAGCAGGCATGGATGCCGTTCATGAGGAAGAGAACTTTGAGGGAGGGTCTGTTATAATAAATACTTGCGGTTTTATAGGCGATGCCAAGGAAGAATCCATTGCGACAATCCTTGAAGCTTGCCAATGTAAGGCTGAGGGGATTGTTGACCGCGTATATGTGATGGGCTGTCTCAGCGAACGATACAAGAATGATTTGCCGGCAGAAATACCTGAAGTGGATGGTTGGTTCGGCAAGTTCGATTGGGATGCTGTCGTGGACGCGGTAAGCGGGAAGAAACAACCGAAGGATGACCCGCGCAACTGGAGCCGCGAACTCACTACTCCGACCCACCATGCTTACCTAAAGATTGCCGAAGGATGTAACCGTATGTGTGCTTTCTGTGCAATCCCTCTTATTACGGGTCGCTATCGTTCGCGACGTCCTGAGGATATTGTTGCAGAAGTGCGTGAGCTTGTAGCTAAGGGAGTGAAGGAGTTTAATGTCATTGCGCAAGACTTGTCGAATTATGGACGCGACCTGGGCGGCCGCCAGGATAAAAGTCCTTTGGCAGACCTGCTCGAACGCATAAGCGATGTGCCGGGGGTTGAATGGATTAGGCTCCATTATGCTTATCCGGCAGATTTCCCTTACGACATATTGCCGGTAATGGCATCCCGAAAGAATATTTGTAAATATCTGGATATAGCTCTTCAGCACATCGACGATACCGTGCTAAGCAATATGCACCGTCATATAGATGCCGCTGCTACACGCGAGCTTCTTGACAGGCTGCGCAAGGAAGTTCCAGGCATACATATCCGAACAACTCTTATGGTCGGCTTTCCCGGTGAGACCGATGAGGCTTTCGGGCGTCTAGTGGATTTTGTAAAAGAACAGCGGTTTGAGCGTATGGGGGCTTTCGCTTATTGTGAAGAAGACGATACAAGGGCCGCGCGTGAACTGAACGATGACATCACTCAGCAAATCAAAGATAATCGTCTGCAGGAATTAATGGATATTCAGGAAGAAATAGCTTTTGAATTGAACCTGCAGAAAGTTGGTAGCATACAGCGTGTTATAGTCGATTCGGAGAACGACGATTATTATGTAGGACGTACACAATACGATTCTCCTGAGGTAGATCCCGAAGTCCTTATTGAAAAGACTTCCGACCTGAAAATCGGTTCTTTTTACGACGTTGAAATCACTAAGGCTATGCCTTTTGAGCTGATGGGAGTAGTGAAATGAAAAAGCTTATTAACGATAAGACTCGGGAACGTGTTCAATCTGCTTTGTATAAAGGTGAAAGCTTCATGCTTTATCGTATCCCTGAATATTCTCCGAAATTTGTAGGAGAGAAATCTAAAAATGTAAATGTATTTGTTACCCCATGGCGGAATAAATTTGAATATAGTTATGCTGTCAACGAGTCGCATGAATGCAATTCATCCCCAACTTTCCGTATTCCTGAATCAACTTCAAAGCAGCAATATTTCATGCGATTGGGAGCTCTGATAGAGACCCTTAAACAGCGGGGAAGTGCAAAAACCGTTATTTCGCGCATTATTTCCGGACGCGCCGATGCCGATTGGATTGAGGTTGCAGAGTCACTGTGGACAGCCTTTCCGCAATCCTTTGGGTATCTGTTCTATATGCCGGAGACAGGAGCTTGGTTGGGAGCATCCCCTGAAAAGCTGCTCATTACTTATCCGCCTAATCATTTCACCACTCAGGCTCTCGCCGGGACCTTGCCGGTAGATATGGATTGGAATGTAAAGAACTACGAGGAGCAACAGCTTGTGGCTGATTATATCGAGAGCGTTCTTAATGATGCTAAAACTGCTTATAAAGCCATCGGTCCAAAAGACCTGATATACGGCAGCATCAAACATCTGAACACATCGTTCAGCGGATTGCTCGACATAACCCGTCCGTATGAACATGCTCAGGAGCTTCTCAACCGCCTTGCTCCCACTCCGGCACTCGCCGGCTATCCTATGGGCGATGCTTTCGATGATATTGATGATATCGAAGACCATGAGCGCAGCTGTTACGGTGGATATATAACGGTCGTAAATGAGAAGACCGGCAACATCAACAGTTATGTTACCATACGTTGTGTGCAGTTCAATCCTCGCGACGGGAGGTGGGCTGTTTATGCCGGAGGAGGCATTACACCTAAGTCAGACCCTGAAACAGAATGGAAAGAGACAGAAGCCAAGGCTTCAAAACTGATAGAGCTTATAAATGCAAAATAAATCGCAACGACTTTTTTTGATAATATTCACGGCTATCGCTGTTCTGGCTGTGTTGTCAATATGTCCCTGGGGAAAATGGACCGGCGGCCGCCTGAAGGATATCAATATTTTGGGCGACGTTATGCCTCATGCCTCGGTGGCTAATGAAGTGGTGGCTGATAATATTGACCCTGAACTTGAGGAATTTGCTTCCAATCTCAGCAGTGATACCATTGTTAAAGAAGATGTAATAGAGACAGACTCCATAATTTGGGAACCTATTGAAAATTTCAATGCTCCTACTAAAGATGGTGTTGTCCTGATTGAGGATTATTCAATAGACGGAAATGGATTATCAAGGCTTTCTTCCACTCTTTCCAAAGCTGCCGAACGCAAGGTCCGTGTAGCTATGGTCGGCGATTCTTACATAGAAGGTGACATTCTTGCACAGGATATTCGCTCATCGCTTCAGGACACTTATGGGGGAAGCGGGGTAGGGTATGTCGGTGCCTTCAGTAATTTCCCCGGATTCAGGCAATCTGTCATCCAGACTTCAGACGGTTGGGAAGAATTTGAAATCCGAAAAATGAAAGACGATCCCTTACGCACGATTCTTGGTCATTATCATGTGTCACAACAACCTACAGCGGCTGTTAAGTATAAGGGTTCTACTAAAATTGCCCATGCTTCCTCATGGGATAATACAACAATTCTGTTTGTAGCTCCTCATGGCGGGGATATAACATTTAGTGGCAATGACAATACAAGCGAATCATATCAGGTTGAGGCTTCGGACGTTCTTCAGTGTGTGACGCTTAATGCTACGTCATCAAATATCAGTATTTCATCGGATATACCGGGGCTTAAAGTTCTTGGCGTATGGCTTGAAGGCAATAATGGCATTGTTCTTGACGATATTTCATTACGGGGAAATAGCGGTATCAGCCACCGGCACCTTAATGATGCTACCACTGCCGTCATGCGCCAATGGATTGATTACGATGTTATTATACTTGAATTCGGTATGAATGCATTATCTGCTTCCCAAAGTGATTATTCGGCATACGGTGCAGGGATGGTTGAGGTTGTAAACAATCTAAAACGGCTTTATCCTAATTCGCAGGTTCTGATAATGGGAGTAGCCGACCGTGGCACTAAAATCGGCACGGAGTATGTGTCAATGCCAACATTGCCTGCTATGATTAGAGCACAGCGCAACGTTGCACGTAAGACCGGCAGTCTATTCTATGATACCCGCGCCGCCATGGGTGGCGAAGGGGCTTCTATCGACTGGCACAGGCGGAAATTGATTAATTCGGATTTCGTTCACCTTAATCACAAAGGCGGGAAGGAATTGGCCCGTATATTTGTAGAATCATTATCATTTTCTCTCCAATGAATATAAAATCCTCTCTCATTCTATTTTTTGCTGCGTGTCTGGCATTCTATTCGAATGCTCAGGACAACGATTCAACTCAGGAAGACATTCGCAGCAACCCAATCATAGATACAATTGCGCAATCAGCCGCTATCAAATACCCATCTTATTTGAACCTTCGCTCCAATCACATTCAGTTCAATGGAGATGACTGGAGCGGCCTGGGATGCAGGATGCGTTCTGCTGATTCAACAAGGGTTAATATTGTACATATCGGTGATTCGCACCTACAGGCTGATATAGGTACGGCTGTGACACGCAATCGGCTTGGACAAAAATTCGGAAGCGCAGGCAGAGCGTTGGTTGTACCTTTTAAGCTTGCCGGAACAAACGAACCTAACGACTATACAATCAAGACTACGGCCACGATGCGCAATTCACGTCTTCTGAAAACACCTTGGGCAACGACGATGGGTTTCACGGGCATTTCGCTTGAACCGGAAAAAGAAATTTTTGATTTTGAGTTTTCAACCCGTGAACCATTCGATTCTGTCGAGGTTTACTATACCGGCTTTGCGCTGGAATTAGCTCAGGATTCTTTATTTACAGAAAATCAGCCCGGGCTGCTTAAAGTAGGACTGGAGAGTCCAACTACATCTACTTCTCTAAAATTTCGTGCTAAAAAAGGCACTTCTATACACGGGTTCAATCTTCACAAAGGAAACACGGGGATTGCCTATAATGTAATTGGCAACAATGGGGCTACCTACGGTACGTACAATGCTGTTAACAGTTTTGCCGACGGTGTTTCCCGGTTCTCTCCTGCATTGATTATCATATCTCTCGGAACAAATGAGGCGTTTGGAAAAACATCGGATGAAGAATTACGCCGTCAGATGGATATGCTGATACGAAATCTTCGACAGACTTGTCCTGATGCGAAACTGCTTCTCACCACTCCCGCAGAATGCCAGAGAAAGATTGTTACGCGTCGACGTAGCGGAAAGCGCCGTCGTGCAAGAAGAACTACATCTTATCTCGTTAATGCCAATATCAATCGTTTGCGTAATGTGATACTTGATTACGGCAAAGACGAAGGCATACCGGTGTATGATTTTTATGATGTGGCCGGTGGCTCAGGCTCTTCATTCAAATGGCTTTCTGACCGTTATCTTAATAAGGATAGAATTCATCTTACCCATGCCGGCTATACTTTGCAGGGCAATCTGTTTACGGATGCACTTGAAGAGGCAATAGGCATGTCTTTCTCACACACACAAGACTAATGACTGACTTTATAAACGAATTTGATTTTGAGCATTTCGGCAAGATGCTCTTGTACGACCCGCATTCGCCATTGCTGTTCAACACGGGACTGTTTCTCGTGTTGTTCGTCGGATTTATGATGGTTTACGAATGTCTGCGTTCACGGCAGACACTCAAGATGGTATTCACCATTCTGTTCTCTCTGTATTTTTATTATAAATCAAGCGCAGAGTGTTGCTTTATTCTTCTCGGAGTATGTGTTAGCGACTATCTTCTTGGCAGGTGGATGGGCGCCGTCAGCCGCAATTGGTTAAGGCGCGGTATTGTTGGTATAAATCTTGTAGTTAATATAGGAATGCTTGTCTATTTCAAGTATTTCAATCTTCTTGCACAGTCATGGGCTCAGATTACGGGAGGGCATTATGATTTTATGGACATAATACTTCCGGCCGGTATTTCTTTCTTTACGTTCCGCTCCATCAGCTACATAGTAGATATATATCGCCGAGATATTGAGGCAGAGCGCAATTTTTTGCACTATACATTCTATCTCACTTTCTTCCCGCCATTGCTTGCCGGTCCCGTTGTGAGAGCCAAGGATATGCTGCCTCAGATTAAGGCCAATCCGCAGGTCACCCCTGAAATGATAGGTGAAGGGTTCTTTCTGATTATGGTTGGTCTCATTAAGAAAGTTATTGTGGCAGATTATATCTCCGGTAATTTCGTGAACCGTGTATTTGATAATCCTGCTTTGTATTCTGGTTTTGAGAACGTGATGGGTTGTATAGGTTTTACCATACAGCTTTATTGTGATTTCTCAGGCTATTCTGATATGGCTATCGGTATAGCATTGTTGCTCGGTTACAGATTCAAAGACAATTTCCGCGCTCCCTTCAAGGCTCAGAATCCTACTGAATTCTGGCATAGATGGCATATTTCGCTTTCAACTTGGCTTCGCGACTATGTTTATATTCCTATGGGCGGTTCGCGAAAGGGTAAGTTCCGCACATACTTAAATAACTTCCTAACCATGCTGATAGGAGGTCTATGGCACGGCGCATCGTGGATGTATGTGCTGTGGGGTGCATACCACGGACTGCTACTTGTTTGTCATAAAGCATTCAAAAATATTGTAAAATTACCGGACTCGCTGAAAGGTTCGACATTGGTGAGAATTATCAATACGTCTGTTACATTCGGTCTCGTTGTTATAGGCTTTGCTATTTTCCGTGCAGATTCATTGGAAACTCTTGGTTCTATGGGAACACAGATTATTAATGATTTCCATGCTTCCGTTGCTCCTCAGTTTGTTGAAAGCTATCTTATGATTGTACTTGCTATCGGCTTCGCACTCATTATGCACTATAGCCCGAAACGTTGGACGACAGGTCTTGCGGAAGCCTACATCTCAATACCTATTGTATTTCAGGGACTGACACTTGCTATAGTTCTGTTCTTTGTCATTCAGGCAAGCTCCTCCGATCTCGTTCCGTTTATTTATTTGCAGTATTGAGCGTTTTTATCCTAAAATAAAATTCATTTAGTTTATAATCAGTGATTTATAAAAGTATTAAGGCAAAATTGTTTTCCAAAACGAAAATTATTTTACCTTTTTGCTTGCATATTATTGTAAAACTGTCTACCTTTGTTGTGTGTTTAATGGTAAACTCAAAACGACTAAATCAGACAATAATAATCTAAAAAATGATACAGGTAGTAGTAAAGCGGGATGGCCGTATTGTTGGCTTCAACGAAGAGAAGATCAAGGCTGCAATACGCAAGGCCATGCTTGCAACAGAAATTGGCGAGGACGAATCGCTCATCAACAAGATAGCGACCCGTATAGCCGAACATGGTCAGGAAAGAATGACTGTAGAAGAAATTCAAGACCTAGTCGAGCTTGAGTTGATGAAGAGTTCCCGCAAAGAAGTTGCACGTCGCTATATTGCCTACCGAGACCAGCGTTCGCGCGCACGAAGGGCCAAGACCCGTGATATGTTCATTGAAATCATCGAGACCAAAAATAATGACATCACACGCGAGAACGCCAACATGAATACCGATTCACCCGCCGGTATGATGATGAAGTTCGCTTCCGAGACAACCAAGCCTTATGTTGACGACTACCTGCTTACCGAAGAGGCTTTGCAAGCTGTTAGACATGGCTATATTCATATTCACGACAAAGATTATTATCCGACCAAGAGCCTTACATGTGTGCAACACCCTCTCGACCGAATTCTTGAGAACGGTTTTGTCGCCGGCCATGGCGAGAGCCGCCCGGCCAAGAGAATCGAGACTGCGAGTGTGATTGCCTGCATCTCGTTGGAGACTGCGCAGAATGAGATGCACGGCGGTCAGGCTATCCCGGCCTTTGATTTCTACCTCGCACCATTTGTAAGAGCTTCGTTTATTGAAGAAATCAAGAATCTTGAAGAATTGAATGGCGAAGACTACTCAGACCTTTATAATGTCGCAATCAAGGACTATCTGAAGCAGGACCTTAAGGGTTTAAGCGGAAAAGAGAAGATTGTGGCTCATGCCGTAAACCGTACGGTAAGCCGTGTACACCAGTCGATGGAAGCATTCATCCACAATATGAATACAATTCATTCGCGTGGTGGTAACCAGGTGGTTTTCTCATCTATAAACTACGGTACAGACACTTCAGCTGAAGGTCGATGCATCATTCGTGAGCTTCTTAAGTCTACTTATGAAGGCGTCGGAAACGGAGCGACAGCTATCTTCCCGATTCAGATATGGAAGAAAAAACGTGGCGTAAGCTATCTCCCTGAAGATCCAAACTACGACCTCTATCAGCTCGCTTGCAAGGTTACGGCAAGACGTTTCTTCCCGAATTTTGTGAATCTCGATGCCACCTTCAACCAACATGAGAAGTGGGATGCAAGCGACCCTAAGCGATATCTTTATGAAGTCGCTACAATGGGCTGCCGTACACGCGTATTCGAAGACCGGTACGGAGAGAAAACCTCTATTGGACGCGGAAATCTCAGTTTTACCACAATTAATATTGTACGTATTGCAATAGAATGCATGAGCATACGCGACAAGGAAGAACGTATAGCAAAATTCTTCGTTGAGCTTGACAGGATTCTGGGTATAGCGGCGCGTCAGCTGTGCGAAAGATATGATTTCCAAAAAACCGCTCTTGCCAAGCAGTTCCCCCTCGTTATGTCAAAACTTTGGAACGGCGCTGATACTCTCGGGCCCGACGATACGGTTGAACCGGTAATAAATCACGGTACTCTCGGAATCGGATTCATAGGGCTTGCCGAATGTCTTGTCGCTCTTGTTGGCAAGCATCATGGCGAAAGCGAGGAAGCACAGAAACTCGGACTTCGTATAGTCGGCCACATGCGTTCGCGTGCAAACGATTTTTCGGAACAGTATAATCATAACTTCTCTATTCTCGCAACTCCGGCCGAGGGACTGTCGGGCAAATTCACTGCTAAGGACAGGAAGAGTTTCGGTATATTAGAAGGAATTACCGATAAGATTTATTATACAAACTCAAACCACGTGCCGGTATATTATCATTGCTCTCCCCGACACAAGGCTGAGATAGAGGCTCCGTATCATGAGATGACACGTGGCGGTCATATATTCTATGGAGAGATTGACGGCGATGCCACTCACAACCCCGAGGCTATTTCCAATGTGGTGGACTTGATGGATAAGTACAACATCGGTTATTGTTCGGTGAATCATAATCGTAATCGCTGTATGGAATGCGGCTATGAGGATGCTTCTGCCGAACTGAAAGAATGTCCTAAATGCCATTCGCACCATATAGATTGTCTCCAACGCATTACAGGCTATCTTGTCGGCACCACCGATCGTTGGAACAACGCCAAGCTTGCCGAACTCAAAGACCGTATTGTTCACAAATAATGTTATGGACGCTCCTTTGCGCGTAATCGATGTGGTTGAGGGTACGAGTGTAGATGGTCCAGGATTGAGAACTTCTATCTATTTGGCCGGTTGTGACCATCGCTGTCCCGGCTGTCACAATCCTCAGACCTGGCCTCATGATGCAGGGCATGATATGACGATTGATGAGCTTATGGCTGTAATTGAATATAATGATTTCAATGTCACTCTCACAGGTGGCGACCCGGTTTATCAAGCCGAGAAATTGTTACCTCTACTTAAAAGAATACGCGACATTGGCAAAACAATATGGCTATATACGGGCTTTACTTATGAGCAGTTGCTTGCAATGCCGTCCGCCAAAGCACTTCTGCCATATCTTGAAGCTGTCGTCGACGGTCCGTTTATAATGGAGCAACGCGACCCTGAGCTAATATTTCGAGGCTCATCTAATCAAAGAATTATAAAGTTGTGAAACGAATAAGGGAGACCGCTGCGGTCTCCCTTATTCGTTTCACAATTTAGAGCTTGTTAAAAATAAATGTTGCCGCCCTGCCGGCAACATTTATTTTTAAACAAGCTCTTATTAGTCCATGCCTATGGTTATACCTGTAGCAATGAAAATAAAGCCTATGAGCATTGCTACATACCATATACTAGAGAGTCGTTTCATCAAGGGAGAGCTTTTCCCTTTGTGAAGGAGTCCTTGACCGGAGATTCCGTTTGTTCCGGTCCAGTCGGTTGTCATTAGTCCTTTAATAACAGCAAACAAACCATAAAAAACTCCAAGTGCAAGTATGCCGAAGCCTGTGTAAATAAATAGTTTAACCATTATTTTTTATAGTATTAAGAGTTTGTTTAATAATAAATGATATTGACAGGTCGGTCAGCCGTCGAGCAGATTTTTACTTGTGATGAGGGTGTTATGGTGCTCCATAATGACCGAAGAACAAGCAAAAATCAGCCGACGAATGGCCATAACAAGGTGCTTGTTTGATATTTATTAACATAACTCGTTTAAAGATTCTTATAGAGCATGTCTATTTAAAGAATTACCCTTGCATCGCATATCTTGGCCGCTTTTCGCCCTGTTCCTCAGTCGTGTACGTCAAGTAAACGCCTTCATCACACGACGAAAATCGTCTCAAGCTATGCGACCCTGTCGGCAACATTTATTCTTAAACAAGCTATAAATTAGAAAGATATATCTTTTTCATTAAGTTTGTTGAAGTCGAGGTCTCTGAGTCCTGTTTTATCGAATTCGACCTGCTCGTTGTAGTCATTGATGTAAACCCTGGGGGTGGGCTGGAATGTTGAGTCGGTGAGTGCATTTTTATAGTTCATATATTTAGTGTGTATTTCTGCAATTTTCAATATAGTATTAAAAAAAACCTTTGAAGATGAGATGTCTTTGTCTTGATTTATTTTAGCATATTTCAGATTGTCGGGATATTTTTCATTTAAAATCTTAGACATCCATAATACCATAGGTACATGAATCTGATAGTAAGTTGGAACCGGAGAGGCGTGAAGAAAACGTTCTCTTTCGTCATCAAAAATGTCCTCTCCATGGTCCGACACATAAAGCATAGCCGCAAGACAATCTTCATTTTCAAGAACTTCGATTATCTGATTGAGCAACAAATCAGTTTGGACTATTGTATTGTCGTAAGCGTTGATGAGTTGCGCACGGTTTTTAGCTTCGGCGAGGGCGCTATTATCCGGCTGGAAATATGATGCTGACGCCGGATACCGGTCTACATAATTGAAGTGCGAACCATAAGAATGAAGTATTAGGAACAACTTGTCGTTTTCTGATTGCGAGATAAACTCTTTCATTAAATCTATTAGTTCTGAATCATAATGAATCTTATAGTCATCCTTGAGAAATATTGTTTTGTCTGCTTCTTCCGCAAAGAAATCAATAAAAGCATGGTTTCTCGCTTGATTAGAAAGATACGCTGTAGTGTAACCAGCTTCCTTAAATGCCGTTATAATCCCTTTTGTAGTATAAATGGAATCCTTGAAATTGTCAGCACTGAGCCAAGAAAGGAGCATCGGCACACTTTTGTGGGTTGTGTTGCTTTCAGTCAATACTTTTGGGAAAGCTATTATATCGTTTCTTTTAGATAATTTAGGATTGGTCTGGCGCGAGTATCCCATCAATTGCCAGTTGTCGGCCCTTGACGTTTCACCTACAACCAATACATATATTTCCTTCTCATTGACAGGATGTGTTGATACAGCGCCATAGGTGAAGCCGGAAGACGTGGTATGGTAATGCTCAGTAGCAACGGTTCTCTTGATTGCAGTAACGGTGTTACGCATGACATTTGCCGGGAATATCTGTTTGGTTAAGTCGAAATCCGGAACGAAAACATACGATGCTACAAGAAATATTAGTCCTGTGGCAGTGATTATTGAAGCAATAGTTCTCGCTTTCAGTCTATCCTTTGAAGAAGGGAAAGATTTTTTCACAGCCAGACATATCCCCCATATGAGTGTCGGAATATATACGAGACATACCGTGATTACAGCAGATGCGAGATTGCCTAATAATTCGGTTGCCTCTTCGACGCTCGTTGTAGCTACATTCAAGAACATATCGACAGCAATAATCGACTCGCCATATAAGAATAGTAGCACAATCTGGAATGCTCCGTAAAACAAGAATATGAACAGGAGCAGACAGGCAGTCCTGCCAATATTACGCCAAAAGCTCATCAAAAGCAGATAAATTCCAAAAGGCAACAGCGCATTGCATATCTTAACAACCCAATTGTACGATTCTGTAAAATCAAGAGCAATATTGGGTACGATAAGCAACAATGGGTAGAACCACAAAAATACTTTTGCAGAAAATGCTGATTCTATGATGTCTTTAATTCTTAATCTCATTATCTCTCTAAAACGCTTCATTAATGTTGAAAAAGAAGCCCTTTTCATGCTTACCGAAACCGACGTCAAGACGTACATTCACATTTTTTTTGAATTCCCATCTATATCCAACGCCAAAGTTTGGCAATAGCTGATGCAGATTGATATCAGTGACTCTGGGAAATATGGACCCGACGCCGCCCCATACTACAAAGCCATGGCGTCGCCATACATGCTGGCGTAGCTCCACGCATAAATCTGCAGCGCCTTTGTCTCGGTAGCGGCCTTCAAAATAGCCACGCATAAATTCGCTGCCTCCCAAATATGGCATGACTCCCCATGGTGTCTTTCCC
>PPYF01267870.1_pt1 | contig 19856 bp, 24 predicted proteins | sample 1559871 | NCBI WGS metagenome assembly PPYF01 (sample SAMN08240021, study PRJNA423297) | Human gut metagenome, whole genome shotgun sequencing project. | reverse complement strand
GGTATATTGCATGTCCATCAATCTCCGACTTCCGTGCGGCACGGCCAACTTCCTGCATATAATCACAAACATTTCCAGTTGGCGCAAAATGCATGACAATACTGATATCTGGAATATCGATGCCCATGCCAAATGCTTTTGTTGCGGCCATGATAAGCCTACTACCATCACGGAATTCGTTAAGGTTAGAGTCCTTTTCATCAGCACCTAACTGGCCATGGTAAATAGCGAGATGTTTTCCCAATCCTTTGGCGTACCAGTATGATTTAAAGCTGTTAATGAGAACAACCGTTGGAAAGTAAATCAACACCTTCTGTCCTCGAATCAACGCCTTATGAATTTCTGAAATCAAAAAATCGAACTTGTCGCTTTCATATTCATTACGGGTCTTTTTTTCTGCCTGAGATACTTCGATGGAAATGTTATTTCGTCTGATATGTCCTAAATGAGTAATGGGATTCACCATATGAAGACTATTAAGTGTTTCATGGTACATATCTTCGTTTCCACCATAAATCGCCGTTGCAGTAAAAGTGGCAATAATAAATGGTGCGGGATCGCTTTCACTTTGAGACTGGCGCTTTCGCAGTTTCCGAATATGGTCGCCCAAATACCAATAGTCCGGTCGGAATTGCTTTCCCCAAGTTGTAACAATATGAGATTCATCTACAACAAGCATACCAATTTTGCGTTTTCCAATGAGTTGCTCAACATCGCTGCGACTTAACAGGGATTCTGGAGAAAGGTATAAGATATCACATTTACCACTTGCGACCGAGTCAAGAATTTCGTCTCTGACAATCGGAGAAATGTCAGAATTGATGGTTCTGGCTCTGGTGTATCCCCGCTCTTCCAAATTTTGAACCTGATCTTTCATCAATCCGATCAGTGGAGTAATAACCAAAGTTAATAGGCCATACTTCTCTGCTAAATAAATAGCTGGGAGCTGGAACATTAACGATTTACCGGAGCCGGTTGGAGCAGTCACAAAGATATCTCTGTAGGTTTTTCCTGTAACACAATTTTCGGCCTGTTCGATAAGATCACAGATAATATCTTCTTGAGAAATTGTGACAACTTTCTTTTGATGGTTTTCAACAGCTGCCAAGTCATACATCTTTATTGACCGGAAGGAAGGGTATCCCCAGTACTGCTCTAGAGCCGGATATATTTCCTTTGGGCACTTTCGGATTTGTTTATCTACCGGGGGAACATAAGAAAATAACCTGCCAGGATATTTTCCGCAGAGTCCGCGCAACTTGTCCTGCAGCACGGTTTTTCCTACAGCAGCATTGTCTAAAGAAACATCAAAAACAGCATCGGACGCTTCCAATCCATATGCTAGGGAAAAGTAATCACTTTCCTCGCAAATAGACAGAATAATAGCGTCGTCTACCTGACCCTCGATCAGATCACATGGATTATCTTCTGAAATAAATAACCGCTCAATTTTTTCGTTGAGCAGATAGCTCTCATCTAGATTATAACGGCAAGCATATTGGTCCCCAATCTTTAAAAAATTGCTGTATATATCAATATAGTCCCCCAACGATTCGGGCAAAACATCTTCCTGCGCTTCTTCATCGTAATGTGCACACAAAGCTGAGATGATATCAGGTCGAATGTAAACACGAACAGGGAAAAGATTGATATAGTCCCTGTTTTCAAAAATATAAATTTTAGAGAACATAGAAAGAATAATCTCACGAAGGCAGATGAATTCTTCATATGAAATAACCTTTGTGGGCTGCTGATAAATTTCCATAAATCGAGCGCCTTTATCTTGCAGTGTTCTCTCCAACGAAATGAAACAATTTTCAAACCCAGCAAAATTGTATCCTTTGATTACAAAAAGGACACCTGGGCCGGTATGTTCAACAATATATTCTTGGATTTTATCCTCAATCATGTTGGTGTATCCCTCCCGCAAAATGTGGCCTTAAATTTTTCTTGAATCGGTTTGTCCATGAAAAGAAATGCCTTAGTTTCCACGCTACACAACTCGGCTTTGGTGATTCCGTAAAGAGTTTCCATTTCCTCTGGTGTTAAGCCTTGTCCATAATCTATTCCGAATCTTAATGAGAAAATTGTGCTCTCTTTAGCAGTAAGATGCTCCAGGGCCTCTTGTATTGCTGCATTGAATTCACTATCTGAGACATAATCATAAGTCTCTTTGGGCCGTTGTGTTTGATTGATTTCCTGTTGTACTGACTTCGTTGCTTGTACTGACTTTTCTTGTTTTTTTGAAGGGGATCCTTTTGTCTGAGATCCCAAAAAGTCTCGGATGTATTTGGTTCTTGATGGATGGCGGAGTTTCCTAAGTGCCTTATTTTCAATCTGTCTGATACGCTCTCTTGTAACATTAAACACTTTACCAACATCTTCTAATGTTCGCTCAACTCCATCATCAAGGCCAAAACGCAGACGGAGAATCTTTTCCTCACGGGGAGTAAGGGTGGATAATACGCATTCCAAGCTTTCACGCAAAAATGTTTCCTCCACAATATCTTCAACTAAAATATCCGACGGAATAAACTCCTCAAGCTCTGTTTGTTCATCTTCGCCTACTAAAACATTGAGACTGGTGGTATTTAAATACAAGTCTCCAAGATTAAGAAGATAACGAATTTCTTTTTCCGATGCGGCATATCCTAAAGCAAGTAATTCTTTGACCAAATCCGCTTCGCTAAAATCTGGATGTGCTGCTCGGGCTCCCCAAAAGCGGCGTACACGATCCATTACATGAACAGGCAAGCGTATCATATAGGCAGTATCAATGATATTTCTGATAATGCTTTGCCTTATCCAATAATCGGCGTATGTTAAAAACGAAAAGCCTCGTGAAGCATCAAAGCGATCTGCCGCCGTAATAAGTCCCATATTGCCATATTGGACAATATCATCTATTGTGAGGCAATCTTGCTTAAATTGTTTTGAAATAGAAAGAGCATCGCGATAAACAAACTTTTCATTTTTGAGGATTAGTGCTTCCAGCGCAAGTGAATCTCCTTGTTGATACAAAACACATAGCTGCTCACTTTTAAGCCCGAGCAACTGCTTTGCATCTCTACCAGCCGCAGATTTTCTTGTTATTGGCTCTTTGCTTAAAATTTTGATATCCTCTGGTGCAGTCTCTTCGAGTATCTCTAATATGTTTTCTTGCGGAGTAAAGTCGGACTCATCATCGTCAACATAGTCGATATCTTTATCAATCAGAATTTTAATAATTTCATATTGTTCTTGACGGGTAAGCGTTGAAAATAAGCGATTAAAATCACTTTCCCGCAATTTTTTGTCTTTTGTTAAATAGGGGCGGATCGCCTCTAAAATATACTCGGTATTAAGCATTTCACAGCCCCCTCGTGCCCACTTTATTTATTATTTTATAGCAAACTACGACTTATTTCAACATATCTTTCCGGCTATCTGCACATATCACTTTTATTAAAGTGATTGGAATTGTAGTAACAAAAACAGTATTTTTTTTTTGAATACCCCAGTAACTCCTGCGCATTGCTGGCAGGGTGCCAGGCATAGGCGATGAGGTAGTCTACATGATCCACAACATAGCGGTTTGCTCTCACGATTGCGATCTTGCGCAGGACGCTTTCCATCCCCGGTGGATAGAAGGTGCTGTCAAATCCATCGGGTGTTGGGATGGGCCGCTCTGCTGGATGGTATGGCAATAGCAAAATGAGCTTCACATCTGGGTAGAGATGCTTCGCGGCCTTAACTGCTGACGCTGCAAGGCGGTCAAATCCACCGTAATGACCGACGATAAATTCGGTGACGCCATATTCCAAAATGTGCTGCTCAACAACCGCATACAATGCCGGGTAAATTGCCTCCGATGTTTCCCTGTGCCCGATGAAAAAACAGCTTTTTCCGTTCAAAGTTCTCCCCTCCTTTGCAGTTGTGTTTGTCGTTAAAATTATACGATATAAGTAATTAAATCGCAACGATTTATCAAAGTATAATTTACGCAGAACACAAGCAAAGGAGTGATGCAGGTGAAGGATATTCTCTCGGTTATAACCGCGTATCGGGAGGAACGGGGCTGGACAGAGTATCAGCTTGCAGAACGCTCCGGTTTGCCGCAATCCACGATCTCCTCATGGTATCGCAAGAACATGGTTCCGAGCATTCCATCCCTGGAGAAAATCTGCGCAGCTTTTGGCATTACGCTATCTCAACTATTTGTCGAAGAAGATGCACCTGTTTCCTTGACTGAGGCGCAGAAAAAGCTTCTAGAACGCTGGTCAAGATTGAGCGAAGAACAGCAAGCTGTTGTATTTGCTTTGATTGATAAGATGTAAGAAATCCGTCAGAGGCGCACCCTTTAGAGTGTTGCTTCTGGCGGATTTTCTTTGCCATCAATCTAGCGGAGTTTTCTTTGTTACTGCTTTTAGATACAATTCAGGATCCCCATTCAAAATCAGTTCGGCATAGGACAGCGGATTATTATAGATCAGCCAGTCCAGTTCTGACCGCTGGTACATACTGTTCGCTACCTCGTTCTCCACGGCGGTGCAGTCGATGGACAACAGGGTTCCATCTTTCATGCACAGCTCCACGCAGGCAGTGTCCGGGTTGAACTCACAGGACAAAATTTTTCTCATACTCGTTACCTCCCAATACTTGTATTTCAGTTGATTTTCCACAGCGGCACAAGAGCCGTTTCGGTTGTTTTAGATACAGGCAAGCAATGCGTGTGGATAGCCACACACACGACTGGCAAGCAATGCGAGTGTTAATACACACTCACATTTCATGCCGTCTGCTTGTTGAGGGCAGCGCCCCCAAGCCCCTTTTGAACACAGAATTTCATTCTGTGGCTGCGCGTTCTCCGAACGCTTTTTGTCTGTACCCGGCGCCCCGTTTCGGGGCATAGGGGTGCGTAAATCGCGACATCCCCCAGTACTTTTAGGGTGCCCTAAAATGGGGTACCCTCCTGGAAGATGGGGTGGTAAAATACCACCCCTGTTTTTTCGTTCCGCGACGGTGGCGACGGTCGCAACGGTGCCAGGAGTCCCCCTCAAAACACCGTCGCGACCGTTGCGAGCGTCGCACTTTACTCGATTACTTCAAATGCGGATGCTTCCACCACCATGTAAGTCAACTGGATGCGCCGCCCGGCATGTTTGGTTTTGTTCTCGTACTTCACCTGATGCTCTTCCAACAGTCGGCTGGCATTCACATTCAGATGTTTGGTAAGCCTATTTACCGCCATATCCGTTTGAATCGCCTGGGCCAGCTCGGTGGGGCTGCCTTCCCATTCCCGGTTGTCAGCAGACACGATCTTCGCTACGGCTTCCAGTATCGGGCCTGGTGGGTGCTTCCAAAGCTCATTCTCTGCATGGTCGAGACCCCAAACCAGGTTCTCTTGGTCTTTGCTCAGATACAGCCGCTGATCCGGCTGGTCTCTGCTCACCACCTCCAGAGTGGCCTTGCTATCCGTCCGTTTCTCCTTCTGCATCAGGAGCGCACCATCCGCACAGCCCAGCAAGCCCGTGGTGCCGGAAATCATTTCAAAGCTATCTCCCGCAGGCTGCTTTCTGGTGTGGTGGACAATCAGGATGCAAACTCCATGCCGGTCTGCAAATTGTTTCAGTTTTCCAATGACTTCATAATCGCTGGAATAACTATAGTTATCGCTCACCATCTCCCGGACTTTTTGCAGGGTATCCACGATAATCAATTTGGTGTCTCGGTGTTCCTGGACAAACTTTTCAAGTTGTTCATCCAAACCGTTGCCAATCATCTTGGCACTGGTAGCAAAGTGGAGAGAGCTTGTCCCCTCCACACCAAACATACGGAACATCCTGCGCTGCAAACGGCTTTCATCATCTTCCAGAGCAAGATAGAGGACTGTTCCTTGATGAACCTTGTAGCCCCACAAATCCTGCCCGGTGCTGACATGGTGGGCGATCTGCGCCACCAGAAAAGATTTGCCTATTTTGGGCGCTCCGGCAAGGATATATGCCCCTGCGTAAAGCAGGCCTTCCACCACCGGAGGCCTACTCTTATAGGTGGTTTGGAACAGCTCTGTCATCGTGAGTGTATGCAGGTATCGGGGGTCTGTCATACGCTGCATCTTACGGTACATTTCTTCCAGACTGTCCTGAGAGTTTACAATTTCATCGTTGCTTTTTTGCCCGAAAGTGGGTATACTATTTTCAGAGTTTTTTGAGATTGACTGCCCATCATCTGCGCCAACAGATGAGCCTTGGGCGGTCATTTTCTTTTTATCATCGGTCATAGGCAAAATTCTCCTGCATCCCGTTCATAATGGTGGCGATCATACGGATGGTGTCCAGCAGCTCGTCGTTGACATCCTGCCCGGCTTCGATCCGGCGCAGCTCGTCCAGCACAGCGGCCAGCTGGTCCCGCAGGGCCTTGTAGACCCTGGGGTTTCCCTGGACCACCACATCCCGTTCCAGCAGCCGCCGGATAATATAGTCCTGCTTGGTCAGGCCGGTGAGCTTCACCAGGGCTTCCAGATGGAGATCTTCTTCCGCCGACACCCGAAAAGCCACCGTCTTGTTCCTCCAGCGGTTGTGGTTGTCATAGTTCTTCTTGGACATTTTCTTACACTCCTTTCTCATTTTTCAGCGAATCCAGCTTGTCGGCCATTTCCACCTGGCGGGTGGGGAACAGATGGGCGTAACGGTAGGTGATGTCGATACTCTCATGCCCCACGCGCTCTGCGATGGCCAGGGCGGTAAAGCCCATGTCGATCAACAAACTGATGTGGCTATGTCTTAAATCGTGTATGCGAATCCTTTTTACCCCTGTTTGCTTGCAGCCACGGTCCATTTCCCGGTGGAGGTAGCTTTTGCTGATGGGAAACATCCGGCTGTCTGGCTCCACGCCGTAGAGCTGCTTGAGGTAGTCCTGGAACTCGTCACACAGGAACTGGGGCATCTGAATCACCCGGTTGCTCTTAGGCGTCTTGGGGGTGGTGATGACATCTTGCTTGTTGATCCGCTGGTAAGACTTGTTGATGGTGAGAGTGCGTTTCTCGAAGTCGAAGTCCGCCGGGGTCAGGGCCAGCAGCTCGCCCTCTCGGATACCGCACCAGTACAAGACCTCAAAGGCGTAGAAGGACAACGGCTTATCCATCATGGCCTCGGAAAATTTGGTGTACTCCTCCCGGGTCCAGAACAGCATCTCCTTCCGTTCCTCCGCACCCATGTTCCCCGCCTGCCGGGCCGGGTTGAGGTTCAGGCCGTAAAACCGGGCAGCATGGTTAAAAATGGCGCTAAGTTGATTGTGAACCGTCTTAAGGTAGGTTTTTGACAGGGGCTTGCCGTGACAGTCCCTCAACTCCCGGATTTCATTTTGCCAGCGGATAATGTCCTTTGCCGTGATCTCCGAGAGTTTTCGATTTGCAAAATAGGGGAGGATCTTTTTCTTGATGATACTCTCTTTGGTGAGCCAGGTATTGAGTTTCAGCTTGGGTTTAATGTCCTTCTCATAGAGAGCAACAAATCTTTCAAAGGTCATGTTCACATCAGCCTGTTTTTCCATCAGGAACTCCCGTTCCCATTCCAGCGCTTCTCTCTTGGTGGCAAAGCCGCGCTTGAGCTTCTGCTGGCGTTCGCCCTTCCAATCGGTGTAGCGGAATTGAACATACCAGGTGCCGTTATCCTTATTTTTGAACGCTGCCATAATTATTTCTCCTTCCTTTCTGTCTCAGATCTTGTACCGTAGAATTTCTCGTGGAAAAACTTTCGGTCAATTCGCCCGGCAATGGTGATGCAGCCGGTTTTAGCCAGTTCCTCATTCATCTGTCGAATGATCCTATAGGCAAAGGGGATGGAGATCCCCAACTCCTCTGCCACTTCGTTGACACGCATAAAAATCTGATTAGCCATAGTAAATACCTTCCTTTCTTTGTTGTTGGTAACTGCCTGCTAATTTTGTTTTTCATAAAGACCTCCTCACTTGCTACTGCCACTTTTTTCTCTGTTGTATAACTAAAAAGCTGGCGTAATATTTTTTGTGCTTCGTTATCTAAGCTTATTTGCTTAGTGCTATTATGATACTATACATATAAGCTTAGTTCAAGTGCTTTGAAAGAAAAATTATTAAATAAATTTGCTTAGATTATCTTGACAAAACTAAGCAAATATGCTATGCTTCAAATAGGAACAATCATAGATTGGAGTTGATGATATGGCGATTGGTGAACGAATTCACTTTTTCCGTCTCCTGCGGGGGATGACACAAAAATATCTCGGCATGTCACTGGGCTTCCCGGAGAAGTCTGCTGATGTACGCCTTGCACAGTACGAAACAGGATCAAGAACCCCAAAGGCAGACCTGACCGCCGCCTTAGCTGAGGTGCTGGATGTCTCACCCCATGCTCTCTCCGTCCCGGACATAGACTCCTATGTGGGGCTCATGCACACCCTGTTTACCCTGGAGGATAACTACGGGCTCAAGATCAGCGAGATGGATGGAGAAGTCTGCTTGAAGGTTGATGTGCGGAAGAACAAGGACGCCGCCCGACTGCATGAGATGCTCTGTTCCTGGCAACAGGCCGCTGTCATGCTGGAGGCGGGCGAAATCTCCAAAGAGGATTACGACAAGTGGCGCTACCATTACCCTGAATTTGACAAGTCCCAGAACTATGTGAAGGTGCCGCCCCAGGATCTCGTTTGACCCTCTCACTTGTAGGCCATGAGAGGAGCCATTTGTTGCACAGAATAATAACAAAAAGAAAAAGAGAGCTAACTGACTAATCAAAATCAGTTAGCTCTCTTTTTATGAATAATGAAAAAATGTTGCCATTTCGTTGCCACAGAGGGCATCAAACCTTAGAAAACCCAATCATTCCGAGCTTTTTGGGGTCTCTGAAATTATTCCCACTCGATTGACGGAGGCTGTTTCGCCTTATTTTTCGCGGTATTTCGGTCTATCTGCCTGTCCTGTGTTGCGGTGTTTCTCCGTAGTCTCCACCGCTTTCAGGTGGCGTAATGCCAAAATAATTCCACGCGCAGATTATACCACGGTCAGGTAGGACAGCGCAACCCAGGACGTGATTTCCTTGAGAAGCGCCTCCTGGACGCCCTTGTGGGTGGCGATCTGCTTCACGGTGTACCGGCGGTTCTTTCCACTCACGTAGTCCGGGACCTTGGCCCCTCTGGAGGTAGTGAGACCGCCGTAGACGGCTCCGGTCTGGATGGTGACGGTGCTGCCCACCGTCACGGCCTTGGACGCCGTGGAGCCGCTGGCGCCGGTCTTGGTGGCGTAGTCCAGGGAAATCCACCCGGCTCCGCTCTTGAGCTTGCCCCACTTGGAAGCGTCGGTGCCGCTGGCCTCCGCAACGATGGTGTAGATGCCGGGCTTGATAGCGCCCTTGCTGCCGTAGTTGGTGCCGGGGCCGGAACGGATATTGAGGTCCGTCGCGGTCACTTTCACCGTGTAGTTTACGGCTGTCTGAGCGCCGCCGGATGTGCCGGTGCCGGTGCTGGGGGTGGTGGTGCCGGAGCTGCCGCCCAGCCGCTTAGTGACCTCGGCGGCAATCTCGCCGTGGAGGTTGTAGAGGTAATCACCAGGGCAAGCCTTGTTCGCAAACCAGCGGTGAACGGTCATCACCATCTCACCGGACTTGGGGGTGTAGGCAAGGGTCTTCGCCTTGTCCCCGAACCAGAGCAGCTTCTTGGCCCCGTTCCGGCGGCAAATATCCGTCACCAGGTCCAGCAGCGCGGCATAGGCCGCCGCTGTGACCTTGTAGGGGTCCTTGGTCTCGCTGGCCGTCTCAATGGTGACGGCGCGGTGATCGTTGGACTTGCTGGAGGTACACCAACTCCGGTCCTTTTCCTCCACGCATAGGCCGATGGAGCCGTCATGCCCCACAACGTAGTTGCAGGAAGCGCCGTTGTCCGGGTCGTACTTCGTAAAGTTCCCAGCGTTGCAGCCGCTCTTCGCCGTCACTTGACCGACAAAACAATGGATACTGATGGTGTCGATTTTATGATTACGGGGGCTTGTCCGATTGGGGCTGATTTTCGTATAGGTCGCAAGGGAGCTGTTACTCATTGTCGGTTTCCTCCTTTTCCTCCGTGACTTCGGTAGTGGTATCAATGGCGATGCCCTCCAGGGGGATGATGCCCTGGGTCAGCTCGTAGACGGCGGCCTCGATGAGCGCGTCAAGCTCATTCTCATCCACGGTGACGCCGCGCTCTTTCAGCCGGGCAATAACGTACTGCTTCTTCTCTTCTCCGCGCCCGCTGCCCTTGAAAATTTGCTCAGCGGCGGAGACGGCGATTTTGGTCCAGGCGTTGATTTCCGCCTGCTGGGATGCCGTGGTCTTGGACTTGATGAACGGGATGAGCACACAGGTGACGCTGACGCCGATCAGGACGGCCGCAGCTTTGATGATAGGGGTAATGTCGTACATGGTAAATCCTCCTTGTTTTTATCCGAGGGTAGGGCCGCCGGTGTCGGACCCGCCCTCTGTGTTGTTGGTCTGGATTGGGTTTCCGTCAGCGTCAAGCCCATGGCGGTTTCGGCTGACTTTTTCGGTGGTGGACGCCGCCGCATAGCTCACCAGATAGCCGATGCAGGCGGTGAAGATGGTGGTGGTAACATCGCTCGCGGTCTGCTTGTCCAGGTAGGCGAGGATGTAGGAAGCTACGGCGGTGGCCGTGGCAATGAGGACGGCCCACGCAGCGAGCTTCTTTTTGAACTCCCAGGGGCGGCGCGTCTTGGCGCGTTTTCCATCATACTTTCCGGCCATGGCGTCCCCCTCAGTCCATCAAGGAGGAAACGCCTTGCCGGGTGAGGAAGTCCTTTTGCTTGTGTTTGATGCCGGCGGCGTAGTCCAGGGCGTCGTGCATATCCCCGTTACAGTGAGCGTCCGGGATGCGCTGGACCGCCCTTGCGGTCGCTTCCCCCAGGGCAATAGCGGCATTGGTCCCCTGGACAATCAGGACGAAGAGGTCCTTTTGGCCCTGCTCCTGTGCCGCCTGTTCCTTTTCCCGCTTGTCGATGCGGCGCTCCAGCCGCCAGATGATAAAGCCCATGATCGCGCTCGGAACACCCATAGCCGCGACAAAGGCAAGCACCATCTGGCCCAGGCTGATGTTTATTTCCATTGGTCTCACCCCTTTACTCCGTCACGGCCTTGTAGTAGTCATTCAGGAGCGCCGGGGGTGCCCAATTATCCTGCTTGGTGAAGACGCGCAGGACTTCGTACTCCGTGCCGTTGTAGGTGAAGTGATCTCCAACAGCAAACGGATGATTTGCTTCGAGATCGTTCCAGTCAGGAGCACTGCTCGGCTCCGGCTCGGGAATTTCTTCACCGTCCTCATAGAGCTTGTACTCCGAGGGGACAAGGTGCGGATAATGGGGTTCGTAGAGAGTGACGCCCGCCTCCTTGATGGGGGTGTAGAGCTTCCCGTCGATGGGGTCACGCCGAACGGCACCATAGGGGACGTGCTCTCCCCAGGCAAAGTCAAGGTACGTACCAGGCTCCTCGGGCTCTTTGCGGAGCAGGCGGAACAGGGTTCGGCCTCCTTCGCTGCCAGGGGCCCACCCAGCCTGCGCCTGGTGCTGCTGCTGGCAGATATAGAGCTCCTGATCGGGACCGATGACGGGCTCGTCCTTGAAGATCATGCCCATATCTGCCTCCCAGACACGGACGCCGTCTGCGGTCGCCATGGCGTTCAGCTCGTCGTCGGTGAAACTGCCGGATTCAACCGAACCGGCTCTGACCAGGTTGGACCTGGCGATGGAAACATAGCGCTCCGGGAGCCCGGGGCTTCCGATGGCGACAAGGGTGTCGTGAGCAGCAAGGATAGCTTCCCAGATTTCCAAAGTGTCACGGCTTTTCTCCTGCTTCGCATACGCTCTTGCTTCTTCAAGAGTTCTCATAGTTCATCCCTCCTCGTTTAGATGTAGCTCGCGGACAGAGAGTAACAGGCGATGCTTTCATACCCTTCGGCCTTGGTGATCTGGACGCGGACGCCCACGGCAAAGCTATCCGCAGTCTTCGCGGAATTGCTGAAAATGTGCTTGAGGCCGAGCTGGGCAGTCTCCCAGGTCGGCTCTTCGTCGTTGTAGTTGTTGCAGACCTGGATTGTCACGCCGTCCTCGTGGGCGTTGTAGCGCATGGAGACAAGGATTTTCTGAGCGGCGGCGCTGGTGTCATCCACTTTCCAGTCAAAGTCAATGATGGAGACGGACCGGGTAAAAGTAATGGTACGGGTGACGCTGTTCCCGGCGCTGTCCGTGACCTTGATAGTCATGGTGTGCTGTCCGGTGAGAGAGGCAAACTGCGCCGCCGTGAGTGCGAAGGTGTACTCATGGTTCCGCTGTGCCTCTTCGATGGTCCGAACCTCCCGACCGTCCAGGCTCTCTACGACGGTGAGCGTGTCTCCGGCGTCCCCGTCGTTGACCGTGTACTTGAACGAGGGCGGCGTGGTGACTACGCCGAGCTGCTGATCGCTGCCGCTCACCGTCGGGTCTACGTTGTGGGTGACGGTGCGGGTGGGGCTGGTGGTATATCCACTGTACGCGGCCTTGCTGTCCTTGGCCCGGACGCGATACCGGACCGAGTTCATCGACGCGGTGATCGTGTCGCTGAACTGCGTCGCGGCCCCGTCGTAGATTTTGGACCATGGGCCGTTGTTGTACTGCCGCTCCAGCTCATAGCTTACGGCGTCGCTGTCCGGGTCCACCGACGCCGCCCAGGAGGCGGTGAGACCTTTACCGCTCCGCACGTCCTCCGGCACGGTGATGGACGGGGGCGTGGTGGGGGCATTATTCCAGATGATGGTGTAGTACCCCTCGCTGTCCGGTGCATCAGATACCAAGATGTCAGAGGACAGATTTAAAGCCGGGCGCACACCCCCGCGGCCGACGTACGCGCTGTCGTCGCTGTTGAGGCTCCCGTCCGAGTACACGCAGCGGACGTAGTTCGCGTTCGACGACTGCGGGGAGCGGAGCCACCAGTGCCAGAACTGCGACGCGCTCAAGCTGCTGGTCTGGTACTCGCTGTTGCTCACGGCCTGGGCGGTGGGCTTGCACTGGCGGCTTGCGTTGTCGCTGAACATAGCCAGCTTTGCGCCCTCCGTGACGCCGTTCTCCGCGCCGAGGCCGACCTCTGCCATGGACAGCAGGAAAATCTTATCCTGGACGGTCTCGGACCCGCCGCCGTCCACGCTGGGCTTTGCGACGGTCAGGGTGGTGGTGAGCAGGGCGGCCAGCATCTCCGCGCCGAAGCCGGTCAGGAAGCCGGATTGTGCGTCGTACTCGTTGTAGTTTCTCCAGACGTAGGAATTGGACGGGGGCAGGTCATAGCTGTGCTGGGCCTGATACCAGCCGGTTCCGCTCTTATTGAGCCACTGGCGGATGTTAGCCAGGGAATAGCGGTTGTTGCCGTATTTCTGCCGGCCCGAGTTGCCGCCGCTATCCGCGGCATCAAAGCAGCAGAGCTTGATGATCTTCTCCGTTACCAGGGTCACGCTGTTGGCCGGGTACCCGGTGTGGTTCTTGTCGGCGATCTGGAACGGAATGGGGACGCCGTAGTATTTGGTCTTCGTGTCTCTGACCTTGGCCCCTACTGGAAGGGCACTGATTTTCTGGGACATTTTGCTTATCACTCCTTTAGGTAAAGATTTGCTCAAAGATGCGGTCGTACTTCTGAACCAAGGACCGGCACTGGCCGTGCATGGCGTGAGACCTCCAGCTCTGCGATAAGGTTCGGAATAAGACAGCTCGCCTCTTCGGGGCTGCAAAGCAGGCCCGTCATGCTGTGATGGAGTGCCCGGTCTGGCTCCAAACTCCGTCGCGCATGGTGATACCGGCGAGGGTGGCAAAGTCAGCGGTCTTGTTGATGCCTCCGGGCATATCGCCGGACACCAGATCGTTGAGCAGGTAGATGGAGGCCGCATGGTCGCTCAGGGTGTTGGCAAGGCCGGAAATGTCGCTGATTTCATGGCTGTGGCCCAGGAGCGCATACTTTTCCAGGTCCACCACGCGGGCCAGGGCGTCCGGGTCGATGATGGCCGAAACGCTTGCCGCCGCACCCACAATGTTGATGATGTTGAACGTCACCATCTTGCTTACCGGGCTGCCCTGGGGCCTCATCCACTCCGGCTTGCTCTGGAGGGGCAGATAGGAATAGGCAACGTCGCCCTCGCCCTCCGGGTCCTTGATGTAGAGCATGACGCCCTTGATGTAGAAGCCGGTCTCGACGCCCACGCTGGTAGCCTGGACCACCACCGTAGCCTCGCCGGTGCCGGTGTTCTCACACTTGGCAATCATGGCGTCCCCGGCATATTCAACCGGGGCGGTCAGGTCCTCGGCTGCCGTCCCCTCCGGGAGTTCGCCGCTGTCCAGCTCCGCTTTTGTGAACTGGATGCCGCCGCTTCCGGCCATGACTTTGCCCAGGGCGGTGTAGCCGCTGTTGAGCAGCACCGCGCCCTCTTCGCTCTCCGCGATGTCGGAAGAGACCAGGATTTCTCTGTTTGGCATGGTATTACCTCGCTTTCATAGATGCAGTTATCGACACGTCCTCCCACACGGCCAGGCCCACATAGCTGCGGGCGGTTGCCGTGCGGAAAGGGGTTGTCCGGGGTTTCGCCTCAATCTCGTTGTAGATCAGCGCCGGGACCGCATAGTAGCTCCTGGACCGGGCCGTGTGGTAGGTCCGCAGGAAAACACGGGTCCCGACGCCCGCCGCCGCGATGCGCTTCATCAGCTCCGCTATCAGGGGCGCGGCCTCCAGGCGCTCATAGTCCAGGACAGCTTCATCGACATAAATCCAGATTTTTGCCGGGAACAGCTCTTGGACCTCTATCTCCGACACGTCCACGTTGAAGAGCGAGGCCGCAGCGGAAATGATGGTGTCGATGTCGCCGCCGGAAAGTAGCGCAATCATCTTGATTTTGATGAGCAAACGGTAAAAGGTATCGTCTGCCCCGCCGCGAGCGACGCCGAAATTGGCCCCGTAGCGGTCCAGAACGAACCCTCTGGCGTTGTCTATGTCATCCCATAGCTTGAGCCGGTCCGCGTTCTCATGGATGATTTCAAGGCCCCAGGCGAGTGTCCCGAATAGGCGTCCGATGTTCGTCTCCATGGGGAGGCTGTGGCGGCTGTTGCGGATGTCCGTCCGGGCGTAGGCCCCGGTCAGGTACTCCAGCATTTGAGACAGGTAGCCATAGCTCATCAGCTCACCTCCGCAATGGTGATTTTGTCGGTAGAGGTCACGGCCTTTTCCCTGCTGTCAATGACGATGTTCTCTTCCCCGTAGTCACTGGCGGTTTCGCTGATGCCCAGGTCGAAGTCCACCACGCCGGGGACAGACAGGATGACACCAGGCAAGGCCATGTAGAGGACATCCGAGCCGATAGTCAGGCCGCCTCGCACGTCGCCGCCGATGTACTCCACCAGGGCCTCCTTAATGCGGTCCTGCCCGTCACTGGGGAAGTCGCTGTTGGTCTCCAGGTTCTTGATTTGGATATACACGGCAACGGTGGTCGGCCTGGAAAACTTGATATTGATGCTCTGGCCGCTCTTGGCGATGACGGCGATAGAAGAGCTGCCGGAGGTCTGGATGCCCGCCGCCTTGCGCCGGAAGATGGCCTGCGCGATGTCGGCGTCCAGGCCGCCGTAGACGATGGTCTCAATGCTGTGCGGGGGGAGGCCCAGGGCGTCGGCTTCGTCGGTGTCGTTCTCATAGCAGATCGCGGAGTAAACCGCGTCCACATTCTGCATAATTTCACCGGCGATGGCGTCCGCGTTGACGCCGCCCGCATAGTCCACGGACTGATAATAGCGGTCCCGGAACTCTTCATCGGTTTCCCGGCCCCGCCCACCGTCGATGGCTGCCGGGTTCGTGCAGGCGCTCACGCCGTCCATGGGGTTTGTGATTTCCTTGACTGTCTCGGCGGCCACGTTGTAGTCCGCTCCGGTCTCAACGGCCTGGACCGGCAACGTGACTTTCCCGGTATCGTCGATGCGGCCGGCGGCCAGGACTGCATACTGCAATCCGGCCACGGTGCGGACCAGGAAGCCCACGGGGATAGGAGTACCGGCGGTGCCGGTGAACTCGACGTAGCCGGACGCCTTTTGCGCGGGAAGCAGGGACAGGCCGATGGCTTTCCCCAGGTTGTAGAGGCTGGTTCCTACCGCCGTATCAACGCTACGGCTATTGTAGACATCTTCCATGAGGCTGAACAGGATGTTCAGCATCCATGCGAAAATCCGTAGGAAGATGCCCAGGGGGGACCGGACGGTCAGATTGGCCTTGCTCCCGAACAGCTCCCGCGCCTTGTACTCGATGGCGTTCAGAAGCTCTACGTAAGTAGGCCGGTGGAAGCCGCGCTCGGTCACGCCCCATTCTTGGTTGCTCATGCTGTGCTCACCTCCGTAGTGATGGTATTGCCGCTCTGGAGGCGGCCAGTCACGGAGACCTCCAGGCCCCGGCCCACAAGCTCATAGTCCACGGCGCTCACTTCGGCAACCTGTGGCTCCTGGAAGACGGCGTCCCGAATTACCTCCGGGATTTCGTCATCCTCCAGCTCGCTCCGTTTCTTGCCCATGATGCGCTCATACTCCGTTCCGTGGGTGGGGTCAAAGGGGAACTCCCCTCGGTAGACCTCCAGCGTCAGCCGGACGGCCTGGGCGGTGGTTTCATCGCCCGATATGGTCTCCAGCGATCCGGCGTCATCGAGGATGAGGTCTCTGCTTTCGGGGTCAATTTTAAGGGTCCAGTTATCTTGCATATCTCACCCTCCGATCAGAACGTCCCCGCTGCCAGCGGAGACGGCCCCGGTGCCATTGTGGGCGGCCAGGGCGTCCCCGATACGGGCGGCGGGCTTTCCGTTGATGAAGACGCTTCCGCTGCCCTGGGCGATGCTCCCTTGGCTGCTCCCGCAGCAGGCGTCATTTTCGGTCGTGGTGCTTCCGACGTAGGCCGCCGGTTGTCCGTTGATGAAAACGTCCCCGGAGCACCCGCCGGAGATCGTTCCCGTGATAGGGAGGGGACCGTGCGGGGTGGCGTGTCCGTTGTGCTCTCCCGCTGTGGTGCCTTGTATGGCGTCCCCCTGCCGTGCAGCTCCAGGCATAGCGCATACCTCCCTCAGTTCAGGTTGACGGTGCCGCCGCTTGTGGTGAGGTCGCCCGTGATGGTGACATTTCCCTTGATGGCGATGCCGCTTGGTGAGATGGACAGGTACACGCCGCCGTCGGCTGTCCCCAGGCTCAGGGACCCGGTGGGGTGGCCGGATATAGAATTGCCGCCGGTGCGGATGCCGCCCACAAAGACAGCATCATCCCCGCTGTGCAGGCGCTCGGTGTTGGGGTCTGCCTCCGCGCCTCCAGCGATAACGGCGTCACTGTCCCGGTCCAGGTAGACCACCACGCCGATGTCCCCGGCCTTGTAGACAGGACGGATGACAAAGCCGCCCCCGTAGATGGTAGCCACGGGGACGGCCAGAACCGGCGGCTTGGTCTGGAATGTGTCTTCGTCGGGATAGCGGGTGATCGGCTGAACATCGACGGTCAAGGCCGCCTCATCAAAGGCAAGGACCTTTACAACGTCAGAAACGCAAAGGCCCGCCGCGTCCGCCTGTTTCTTGGCGTCCTCATAGGCTTGCTTTCGGTTTTGCCTCGGCATAGTAAGGTCCCTCCTTTACGCCGGTTTCATTTCAATGGTGGTTTTCCAGTTACCTTTCGGTGTGCCGGTGTGCTTCCCCTTGGCAACGATGAAGCGCCCGTTGAGGCTCTGAGACTGGATGACAACTTGCTCAGCCGGTCCGATGTGGTAATTGAGCAGGCACTCGCGGGTCACGTAGTTGCCCTCTTCGCTCTTGGTGGCGCTGCTCTTCTGGCTGTCGCTGCCCACGGCTATGACGGTTTCCTCAACCTCATTCCCGGACAGAAGCAAGCCGCTCTGAGGGGTGAGGACCAGGCCGTTTGCGATGCCCTTAGTCGGGTCATTGATGAAGACGCTCCCGTTGCGTATGAGGAACCGGCTCTTGCAGTCATTCACCACAATGCGCTTGAGTTCGTCCTTTACCTTGCCGTTGCACACCAGGCCCCGGTCATAGACCTTGTTCGTGGCGAGGGAAAAGTCCCCGATTTCCACCCCAAAGATATTGAGCAGATCGGAGACAATCTCTTTCGCCGTGCTGCCCTTGGCATAGGTCTTGGAGACCTTGGAGTTGAGCCATTGGTCCATGGCGGCGGTTGCCGAGATTTCGGTGATCCACTCGGTATTTTGGTGCTTGTGGCTGCAAGCGCTCACTTGGCCGACGAAGATAGCCCCCACGTCGCCCTCGTAGCCTGCATTGAGGATGATAACGTCCCCGCGCTTGATACCCTTTCGGGTGCTCTCAGACAGGTTGTAGGCTTTGAATTTGGCCGTCTGGATGGTGTCGCTGTCCTCAAAGGGGACCTCAAACTCAAAGTACAGATTGTCCATGCTGTACTTCTTGCTCCCAATCTGGAGACTGGCCTCTCTCATCCAGAAGCTCATTCCGTTCCCTCCCTGTCGAAGAGATAGAGCTTGACCTCTTCCCCCAGGTTCTCCCACGTCACGGTGTCCACATCGTCCCCCGTGAGGCACAGAGGAATGATGACCGGCAAGGGAAAGCGCTCATCCTCAATGGGTCCGAACAGTGGCCGCCCGTATCGGATGGGGTCTCCGTAGGCAAGCACTTCGCCGGTGGCCGTCACAGACAGGTCCAGGGTAAAGAAGCCGCCGGCGTCGTTGTACCGGATGGTAAAGGAATAGGTCTTGTCGCTGAGTTTCACGGAAAAGGTGTAGGGGACCTTGCTCACGTCGATGTCGATATACTCAACCTCTTGCCCCAGGTCAATAAGCTGCATGGTCCGTTACCTCCTCCCGGTGTTGCTGGGAGTAGCGCGGGACGTCGGCCCCGCGCTACTCTTCGGTTTGCTGTTGAATGTGTTTACATAGGACATATAGGCACTGGATGAAATCGTGGTAGAGACGGTGGTTTTCAGGCCGTCCGCCTTGGTGCCAGAGGTTTGGGAGGAAGACTTCTGCGCCGCCTTGGTGGTTGCCTTGGGCTGTGATGCGGAGGCCGCAGCGTCCATACCAGCCATAGTAGAGGCCGTTCCACTGTCCACGGAGCTGCCCAGGGTGACTTGCTTTAGGGTGGCCGTGAATGTGAAGCCCCCACGGTTCTTGGCGTCGTGGGTGCTCTGGAGCTGCTGGATGACAAGGTTGCTGATGCGGTTCCTCCCGGTGTAGGTGATGATGTCGCCGCTCTTCCACATCTTTTGCAGGGCGGAGATGGTGTCCGCACCATTGATGGCCGTCCCGCTGATCTGGAAGCTCAACGGCTGAGTAAAAACATGGTCTTGGATATTGGAGCCGCCCTCAACCGGGTTGTCGGTGATCGTGCTGCTCCGGCTCACGCTCTCGGAGGTCACTACGCCGGTAGTCAGAGGCTCGAAGCGGACAACTCCGCATTTTCTTCCCTCAAGTGTGTAGATAGTAGCACCCCCTTATGCAAAGCCAGCCTGCATAGCGCGGTCCGTGTAGTCCTGGGCCTGGGCCTCTTGGTAAAGCTCATCGAACACGGCGCGAAGCTGCTCTTTCAGGTTGGCAACGGTGGAGCTGTCGGCATTACCCGCAATCGTGATTTGGACGCTGGGGGCAAAGCTGACGCTCCGGCTGCTTCGGTTGTTGGTCGTGTTGTTGGTGTAGGACTTCATCAGGCGGTCAGTCTGGTCCGCCGGAATGATGGCAGAGCCGCCGGGGAGGATGGCAAGCTCGCCGCCCTCTTCGTTCATCCACGTGGGACCGCCCTCAAAGTTATCCGTGCCTCCGGCGTTGTGCGGGATGTTCGCCCCTATCTGGACATTGGAGG
>PPYF01189002.1_pt1 | contig 19860 bp, 18 predicted proteins | sample 1559871 | NCBI WGS metagenome assembly PPYF01 (sample SAMN08240021, study PRJNA423297) | Human gut metagenome, whole genome shotgun sequencing project. | reverse complement strand
AAGAACTCGGTGCAACACGAGCACAAGTTGCGCTGGCCTGGTTGTTGAGTAAACCGGGCATTGCCGCACCGATTATCGGTACATCGCGGGAAGAACAGCTTGATGAGCTATTGAACGCGGTGGATATCACTTTGAAGCCGGAACAGATTGCCGAGCTGGAAACGCCGTATAAACCGCATCCGGTAGTAGGATTTAAATAAGAGTCCAGGCCTGATGAGACGCAACAAGCGTCACATCAGGCATCGGTGCACAACTACGACAGAATGCCCAGCGGCCAGTGATGACCAATAAAGTACAGGATGCCAGCGGAGATCACCCCGGCGACAATATCATCTATCATGATCCCCATGCCGCCATGCACATTGCGATCAAACCAGCGGATCGGCCACGGTTTCCACATATCCAGAATACGGAAAATCACAAACCCGGCGGCAACCCACTGCCAGTCATTGGTCGGCAGCGCCATGAGCGTGATCCACATACCAATAAATTCGTCCCAGACAATGCTGCCGTGATCGTGCACGCCCGTGAAACACAACTCGTAATCTTCACCGCCAGAGAGCGCCCAGCGCAGCGCCTGTTCCGGTTCAACATGGCGAGAAAGCGCATCAGAAAACGGCAGCAATGCCAGGTCAATACGTGCACCGCAGTCGCTGGCTTTCACGATATGCCCGAGATCGGAAATCAGACCGTCAGAGAGATCGATAGCTGAATTTGCCAGATCGCGCAGTGCCTGCCCCTGTAAAATACGCGGCGATGGACGGAGATGACGTTTGATCAAGTAGTCAGCATCTTTAGCATCGGCAACCTGCAAACGGTTTTGCAAAATCGCCAGCCCGGCGGCGCTATCGCCCGGTGTACCGGTCACATAGATCCAGTCACCCGGTTTCGCCCCAGAGCGCGTTAAGGCTCGTCCCATCGGAACAAAGCCGTGGATACCCAACGTCATTGATAATGGCCCACGCGTGGTATCGCCGCCAATGAGTTGCATATCGTAATAATTGAGAAGATCAAACAAACTGTCGCTGAAGGACTCAAGCCACGCTTCGTCTACGTCCGGTAAGGTTAATGCCAGCGTCAGCCAGGCCGGATCGGCCCCCATCGCTGCCAGATCGCTTAGGTTCACCGCCAGTGCTTTATAAGCCAGATCAGCAGGATCGATATCAGGGAGGAAATGGTTACCCGCCACCAGCGTATCAGTGCTGATCGCCAGGGTCTGTTTCTCGGGGATATTGAGAAGTGCGCAATCGTCGCCGATGCCCAGTTCGACATCAAGACGAGAACTTCTTACACGGTCAAAATAACGGGCAATCAGGGAGAACTCGCCACATGCCATACGTTATGCCTCAGCAGGTAAAAAAGAAAAGGCCGGCGATCATGGAACGGTCTTCCGTGAATCTACCGGCCTGGATATCACTTTTTGTTAGGGCGAATCACAGGTGCTGCTTTATCGAGTACGCCGTTGACGAACTTATGGCTGTCTTCTGCGCCGAACGATTTCGCCAGTTCGATCGCTTCGTTAATGGCCACTTTGTATGGCACATCGCTACGTTTAGACAGTTCGTACAGCGCAATGCGCAGTACTGCTTTTTCTACCTGTCCCAGTTCTTCCAGCAGGCGGGACAGGTATGGCTTCATCAGTCCGTCGAGGTATGCGGTATTAGTCGCCACCCCGGCCAGCAGCTCACGGAAGTACAGGACGTCAACGTCTTTTACATCCTGTTCAGCCAGGAACTGGTATTCAACATCAGCGATGTCGTTCTGGGACAACTGCCAGGAGTAGAGCGCCTGGACGGCACACTCACGAGCGCGGCGACGAGCAGCAGGTTTCACGGATTTCCCCTTACTAATTTCAGGCCTTGATGGCTTTCAATACATTAATCATTTCAAGCGCGGTCAGTGCAGCTTCTGCACCTTTGTTGCCAGCTTTGGTGCCAGCACGTTCGATCGCTTGTTCAATGCTTTCAGTGGTCAGAACCCCAAAAGCAACCGGAATTTCGCTGTCCTGGGCAACATGCGCCAGGCCGTTGCTTGCACCACCAGCGACATATTCAAAGTGGGCAGTGCCACCATGATAAAGTTGTTGAAACGCGCGATGGTGATGGCGACGCGAGCGTCCGGGGTAGCAACGTTAGCTTCAATAATGTTCATTTTCTTCCTTCGGGTTCGAGTATGGCCCCGCAGGGGGGCGGATTTTAGCATAATATTTCGTGCGCTGCTTCCCTTTCGAGCCGGGAGATCATGCACCTACTAAATGCAGGCAAACATCCGGGCCTACATGACGTATCTCTTTGAATTTAAATTGGGGGGCGTCGGCTAATTTCTCAAGCCCTGGCAGCGAGCATAATCCACGGGCGTCGCTGCCTAATAGTTTAGGTGCGATATAGACAATCAGCTCATCGACTAAACCCGCCTGCAGCAATGCGCCAGCGAGCGTTGGCCCCGCTTCCACCCAGATGCTGTTAATTTGCTGTTTACCCAGTTGCATCATCAGTACAACCAGATCCAGATGACCTTTATGCGCTGGAATCAGCAAGGTACGCACCGTTTCCGGCCACTCACGAGAATCTTCCTGCGTACGCGCGAACCAGGTTTCGCCGGGCTGCTGCACAATGCGATGTACCGGCGCCATCAAGCGATGCGCCAAGTTTTAACTGAATATAAGGAAAGCCGGTGCGCATCCGCTTGAGAAAGCCTTTATTCAATTGCTCGGCTTCACTCATCATCAGGCCGTGGCTGACGTCAATGCCAGCCTGTTGCAGACGGTAAAGTCCACGCCCAGCGACCTGCGGGTTAGGATCTTGCATCGAGGCAACCACGCGCGCTACGCCAGCGGCGATGAGTGCGTCACAGCACGGTGGCGTACGACCATGATGGCTACAGGGTTCGAGTGTGACATAGGCGGTCGCACCTTTGGCTTTTTCACCCGCCATACGCAACGCGTGTACTTCGGCATGTGGTTCACCCGCACGTTGGTGGTAACCTTCACCGACAATTTCGCCATCTTTGACAATGACGCACCCGACATTCGGGTTGGGATGCGTGGTAAAACGTCCTCGTTGCGCCAGCTTTAGCGCCCGCGCCATGTAATACTCGTCCTGCACGGCTTAGTCCTCCAGGCGCGCGATCTCTTCGCCAAATTCTTTGATATCTTCGAAACTGCGGTAGACAGAGGCAAAACGGATATAGGCGACTTTATCGAGCTTTTTCAATTGCTCCATCACCAGATTGCCAATCATCTTGCTCGGCACTTCGCGCTCACCGGTGGCGCGCAGCTGCGATTTAATATGATTGATTGCCATTTCGACGTCATCGGAACTCACCGGACGTTTTTCCAGCGCCCGCAGCATTCCGCTACGCAATTTCTCTTCATTAAACGGTTCACGCACGTCGTTGCTTTTTACAACACGCGGCATAACCAGCTCCGCCACTTCAAAGGTGGTGAAACGTTCATTACACACCAGACACTGCCGACGGCGGCGTACGGATGAACCCTCGCCCACGAGACGAGAGTCAATTACCTTAGTGTCCACGGCGAAACAGAATGGGCAATGCATACGGCGTCCTGACCAGGTGGTTAACAGAAATCTATTTTACCCTGAACTGACGATACAACAAAGGCGCAACGCTTTTGAGATAAAGGATCGATGCTTTCGCTGCTTTTACCCTCTACCATTAGGCTAATTGCGACGAGAAAGGGACGACCTATGAATACTAACGTTTTTCGACTGCTCCTGCTGGGAAGCCTGTTCAGCCTTAGCGCCTGTGTGCAGCAGAGCGAAGTGCGACAGATGAAACACAGCGTCAGCACGCTGAACCAAGAGATGACGCAACTCAATAAAGAAACGGTCAAAATCACTCAGCAAAACAGGCTGAATGCAAAATCCAGCAGTGGGGTTTACCTTCTGCCAGGAGCGAAAGCCCGAATGTGTGTAAACGTGAACGCAATCGATTACGTAAATGATAGAACTGTGAAACGAAACATATTTTTGTGAGCAATGATTTTTATAATAGGCTCCTCTGTATACGAAATATTTAGAAACGCAATTTGCGCCTTTTTCACTCCCGCAAGGGATTTTCAAACAGTGGCATACATATGAAAAAAACATTACTGGCAGCCGGTGCGGTACTGGCGCTCTCTTCGTCTTTTACTGTCAACGCAGCTGAAAACGACAAACCGCAGTATCTTTCCGACTGGTGGCACCAGAGCGTTAACGTTGTCGGAAGCTATCACACCCGTTTCGGACCGCAGATCCGCAACGATACCTACCTTGAGTACGAAGCATTCGCTAAAAAAGACTGGTTCGACTTCTATGGTTATGCGGATGCGCCGGTATTCTTCGGCGGTAACTCCGATGCAAAAGGTATCTGGAACCACGGTTCTCCGCTGTTTATGGAAATCGAACCACGTTTCTCCATCGACAAGCTGACCAATACTGACCTTAGCTTCGGTCCGTTCAAAGAGTGGTACTTCGCGAACAACTACATTTACGACATGGGTCGTAATAAAGATGGTCGCCAGAGCACCTGGTACATGGGTCTGGGTACCGATATCGACACTGGCCTGCCGATGAGCCTGTCCATGAACGTCTATGCGAAATACCAGTGGCAGAACTATGGCGCAGCGAACGAAAACGAGTGGGACGGTTACCGTTTCAAAATTAAATACTTTGTGCCGATTACCGATCTGTGGGGCGGTCAGCTGAGCTACATCGGCTTCACCAACTTCGACTGGGGTTCCGATTTAGGGGATGACAGCGGTAACGCAATCAACGGTATTAAGACCCGTACTAATAACTCTATCGCTTCCAGCCATATTCTGGCTCTGAACTACGATCACTGGCACTACTCTGTCGTAGCTCGTTACTGGCACGACGGTGGTCAGTGGAACGACGATGCAGAACTGAACTTCGGCAACGGCAACTTCAACGTTCGCTCTACCGGCTGGGGTGGTTACCTGGTAGTAGGTTACAACTTCTGATTATGAAAATGCCGGGATTTATTCCCGGCATTTCTGATTGTTAACAACGTGTGCTTTGTTCATGCCGGATGCGGCGTAAACGCTTTGTCCGGCCAACAAAAGCACGTAAATTCAATATATTGCTGAAATAACGTAGGCCTGATAAGCGTAGCGCATCAGGCAATTTTACGTTTTAATCACTTCTTCTTGTTCATCATCGCTTTCAGGTCAGCGAATGGGTTGTACTTCGCTTCACCGACATCTTTCTGCGCATCTTCCCCTGCGATAACGGTCGTACCATACTGATCCGCTTCGGTATATTTCGAATGCTCATGATCGTGGCAATAGAGACACAACAATTCCCAGTTACTGCCATCTTCCGGGTTATTGGTATGGTCGTGATCAATGTGGTGAACGGTAAGTTCACGCAGGTTGGAATAAACAAACTCGCGGGAACAGCGACCGCAGACCCACGGATAGATTTTTAATGCTTTTTCGCGATAGCCGCTTTCTAACCGCGCATAGTTTTTTGGGATGATAGCCATGAAAAGTTACCTGGATGAAATGTAGGGTTACGCGCAGTTTCCCAAGATGCGGGGATTTTCGCAATCTCCATACATCAAAAAAATCCCGATCTTCTGACCGGGATTTTCAACATCAACGGGAACTTGATTACGGCAGAATTGACGGCTGATCCGCCCCTTCTTTTTCCACTTTCTGCTGCAACATGTGTTCGCGCTTCATACCCAGTTTCAGAGCCAACGCAGATGCCACATAGATGGAAGATGCAGTACCGATGGAAACACCGATAAGCATGGTCAGCGAGAAGCCTTCCAGTACCGGACCACCGAAGAGGTACAGCATCAGGATAACCATCAAGGTAGTACCGGATGTGATCAAGGTACGGTGCAGCGTCTGGGTCAAGGACACGTTAAAGATTTCGTAAGGCGTACCGCGACGGATCTTGCGGAAGTTTTCACGAATACGGTCCGATACCACGATACTGTCGTTAAGCGAGTAACCGATAACCGACATCAACGATGCCACAATGGTCAGGTCAATCTCGATATGGAATAACGACAAAATACCCAGCGTAATGATAACGTCGTGCGCCAGCGCAATAACCACCCCTGCCGCCAGTCGCCACTCAAAGCGGAAACCTACGTACACGAGGATAGACAGCAGCGCTGCCATCAACGCCATCGCACCGGTTTGCGCAAGGTCTGCCCCCACGCTCGGACCGACGAACTCAATACGCTTCACTGCTGCATTCTGATTGGTGGATTCGTTAATCACCTTCAGAACCTGGCTGCCCAACACCTGACCGCCGGTTTCGCCTTCAGCAGGCGGCATACGGACCATGATGTCATGGCTGCTACCAAAGTTTTGCAGCATCGGCTCTTCAAAACCGGCTTTTTGCAATGCATCACGCATTACATCAATTTCAGCCGGTTTTTCGAGCGTAATTTCGCGTACCGACAATCGCGGTAAACATCGACGTCGCCACACCGATACCGGTAGTAATCGCGAACCCTTTAATTGCCCCGGTACCCACTGCGTACAGGATGATGACTTTAATCAGCGTGGTGATGTTCGCATCGAAGATAGAACTGAATGCGCCACGATAACCTTCATCAATTGCCTGTTGAACAGTACGTCCGTTGCTCAACTCTTCTTTAATACGTTCGTTGATAAGTACGTTCGCATCGACCGCTACCGCAAGTGTTAAGACGATACCCGCGATACCTGGCATACTCAGCGTTGCGCCTGGCAACAGCGACATAATGCCGACGATCAAGATCAAGTTGGCAATCAGAGCACTGGTCGCAATCAGACCAAATTTCTTATAGAAGATGATCATGAACAGAATAGAAACCAGCAGACCGGCAAGGCAAGCCTCCAGCCCCTGCTCAATGTTCTGCATACCCAGGGTCGGGCCAATGGTACGTTCTTCAACAATCTGAATCGGCGCGATCAACGCACCGGCACGCAGCAGCAGTGACAGCTGACGGGCTTCGTTCGGGTTGTTGATGCCGGTGATACGGAAGCTGTTACCCAGACGAGACTGGATGTTGGCGATGTTAATCACCTCTTCCTGTTTCACCAGAACCGCACGACCATTTGCATCTTTCTTACCGCTGTCTTTGTACTCCACAAACAGGGTTGCCATCGGTTTGCCGATGTTGTCCTTAGTGAAGTTAGACATGATGTTACCACCAGCGCTATCGAGCGAGATGTTAACCTGCGGTTGGTTGTATTCGTCCTGGCTGGAAGTGGAGTCGGTGATATGGTCACCGGTCAGAATTACGCGTTTGTACAGCACAACTGGCTGACCTTCGCGGGTCTGTTTCACTTCAGAGTCGCCCGGTACGCGACCGGATGCCGCAGCGGCCTGGTCAACGTTGGTGTTTACCAGACGGAATTCCAGCGTTGCCGTCGCACCCAGAATCTCTTTCGCACGCGCAGTGTCCTGAATACCTGGCAGTTCAACAACGATACGGTCAGCACCCTGACGCTGAACCACCGGCTCCGCCACGCCAAGTTGGTTTACACGGTTACGCAGGATATTGATGTTCTGCTGCACCGCATATTCACGCGCTTCACTCAGACGAGCATCGCTCATTACCGCACGCAGCTGGTTGCTGCCCTGGCTACTAATCACCAGGTCCGGATGGCGCTTGCTCAGATACGCAATGGCTTCATCACGAGCTTTAGCATCGCGGAAAGTAATGCTCAGGCCGTAGTTGTTTTCTTTACGAACGGTGGTATACGGGATGCCCTTTTCACGCAGATCGCTGCGCAGGCTATCGATATTTTGTTCCTGGAGTTTGCCAAGCGCGGTGTCCATATCCACTTCCATCAGGAAGTGAACGCCGCCACGCAGGTCAAGGCCGAGCTTCATCGGCTCAGCGTGAATAGCTGCCAGCCAGCGCGGCGTTGCCGGGGCAAGGTTAAGCGCCACGACGTATTTGTCACCCATAACGCCCATTAATGCTTCACGAGCGCGCAGCTGGGTGTCAGTGGAGTCGAAGCGCGCAAGAATAGCGCCCTCTTCCAGTGCCACAGACTTAGCAGTTATTTTTTCTTCTTGTAACGTTTTCTGGACCTGGATCAGCGTTTGCTCACTGGCGGCGACTCCGCGCGCACCAGTGATCTGAACAGCCGGATCCTCACCAAACAGGTTGGGAAGCGCATACAGCAGACCGATGACAATCACCACGATCAGCATGACGTACTTCCACAAAGGATAACGGTTTAACACGGCAATTCCCTTAGGGAAAAATTTTAATTACAGCGCCTTCATGGTGCCTTTCGGCAGGACGGCAGCTACGAAGTCACGTTTAATAACTACTTCAGTGGTGTCATTCAGCGCGATAGCAATGTAGCCGTTTTCCGCTACTTTGGTTACGCGACCAACCAGGCCACCGTTCGTCAGAACTTCATCACCTTTGGCAATGGAGTCCATCAGCTTTTTGTGTTCTTTGGTGCGCTTCTGCTGTGGACGCAGGATCATGAAATAGAAAATCAGACCGAATACCACCAGCATCAAAATCAAAGACATCGGGCTACCTTGCGCCGGTGCACCCGTTGCCGCTACCGCATCAGAAATAAAAAAGCTCATTAAATTTCCCTCATTATTAATATTAATCAACGTTCAAAGGTGGTACTTCTCGCCCCTGACGCTGGTAAAAATCAGTTACGAAGCTCTCTAATTTACCCTCTTCAATAGCCTTGCGTAAACCCGCCATCAAACGCTGGTAGTAACGAAGGTTATGAATGGTGTTGAGTCGCGCGCCTAATATTTCGTTGCAACGGTCAAGATGATGCAAGTAAGCGCGTGAATAATTGCGACAGGTGTAGCAATCACACTCAGGATCGAGTGGGCCAGTATCGCTCTTATACTTCGCATTGCGGATTTTCACCACGCCATCGGTCACGAACAAATGACCATTTCGGGCGTTGCGGGTTGGCATTACGCAGTCAAACATATCGATACCACGACGTACGCCTTCAACCAGGTCTTCTGGTTTACCAACGCCCATCAGGTAACGCGGTTTGTCTGCCGGAATTTGCGGGCATACATGCTCCAGAATGCGGTGCATATCTGCTTTCGGCTCACCCACAGCCAGACCGCCGACAGCGTAGCCATCAAAACCGATATCTACCAGACCTTTAACAGAAATATCACGTAAATCTTCGTAAACGCTGCCCTGGATGATACCAAACAGCGCATTTTTGTTTCCGAGACTGTCAAAACGCTCACGGCTACGCTTCGCCCAACGCAGAGACATCTCCATGGAGCGTTTTGCGTAATCCCAGTCAGCAGGATACGGCGTACACTCATCAAAGATCATGACGATATCCGAACCAAGATCGTACTGAATCTCCATTGATTTTTCAGGATCGAGGAAAATCGGATCGCCGTTGATCGGGTTACGGAAGTGCACGCCCTGTTCGGTGATTTTACGAATATCGCCAAGGCTGAAGACCTGGAAGCCGCCGGAGTCGGTGAGGATCGGCCCCTTCCACTGCATAAAATCGTGCAGATCGCCGTGCAGTTTCATGATTTCCTGGCCCGGGCGCAGCCACAGGTGGAAGGTGTTGCCGAGGATAATTTGCGCGCCAGTGGCTTCAACTTCTTCCGGCGTCATCCCTTTTACGGTGCCGTAGGTGCCAACAGGCATAAAACAAGGCGTTTCCACTACGCCACGATCAAAGACCAGGCGGCCACGGCGTGCGCGACCGTCGGTGGTGTCCAGTTCAAATTTCATTTTTTCTCCACTACGTCAGAAAAACAGTCCAACGTTTTAAACCAGCGCCGCGGAATTACTCCCCGACGCGCTCATTAATTGCCTGCGGATTGTACGTGATAAACATCGCATCACCGTAACTAAAAAAGCGATATTTCTCTTCTACCGCTGCTTTATAGGCGTTCATGGTGTGTTGATAACCGGCAAAGGCCGAAACCAGCATAATCAGCGTCGACTCTGGCAAGTGGAAGTTCGTCACCAGCGCATCGACCACTTTGTACTGGAAGCCCGGATAGATAAAGATTTGGGTATCGTCGAAGAACGGTTCAATGAGATCGTTTTTCGCTGCCTGAGCCGCGCTTTCCAGCGAACGTACTGAAGTGGTGCCAACCGCAATCACCCGGTTACCGCGCGCTTTCGCCGCCAGTACCGCGTCTACCACATCCTGCGGTACTTCAGCGTATTCCGAGTGCATGATGTGATCTTCAATGGTGTCGACGCGCACCGGCTGGAAGGTGCCCGCACCAACGTGCAACGTCACAAACGCCATCTCCACGCCTTTGGCGCGCAATTTTTCCAGCAAAGGCTCGTCAAAATGCAGACCTGCGGTCGGGGCTGCAACCGCGCCCGGTTTTTCGCTATAAACGGTTTGATAAAGTTCGCGGTCAGCGTCTTCGTCCGGACGGTCGATATACGGCGGCAGCGGCATATGGCCGATGCTGTTGAGAATATCCAGCACCGAGCGTTCATCATTAAATTCGACTTCAAACAGTGCGCCGTGGCGCGCGGTCATTGTTGCGTTAATACTTTCGTCATCGCCCAGCAGCAGTTCTGCGCCAGGTTTTGGCGCTTTCGAGGCGCGAATATGCGCAAGAATGCGTTTGTCGTCGAGCATCCGTTCAACCAGCACTTCAATCTTGCCGCCGCTGGCTTTACGCCCAAACAGGCGCGCCGGGATCACGCGGGTATTATTAAAAACCAGAAGATCGCCGGGGTTGAGCTTATCAAGTAAATCGGTGAAAGTACCGTGCGTCAGCGCGCCCGTCGGCCCGTCCAGCGACAGTAAACGACAGCTACTGCGTTCAGGCATGGGATAGTGGGCAATCAGGGATTCGGGCAATTCAAAGGAGAAATCGGTAACGCGCATGACACTGACTCAGACTAAAATAAGAGGCGGGTAGTCTAGTGCCGGGGCGCTCTCCCTGCAACCTTTACCCCCTTTTGGATAGAATATAATCGATGAATTTTTTAGCTCACCTGCATTTAGCCCATCTCGCGGAAAGCTCGCTTTCCGGCAATTTACTGGCTGATTTCGTACGCGGAAATCCTGAAGAAAGTTTTCCGCCCGACGTCGTGGCTGGCATTCATATGCATCGACGTATCGACGTATTGACTGACAATCTGCCGGAAGTCCGCGAAGCACGGGAGTGGTTTCGTAGTGAAACGCGCCGCGTTGCGCCTATTACGCTGGATGTCATGTGGGATCACTTTCTTTCCCGCCACTGGTCGCAGCTGTCGCCGGACTTTCCGCTACAGGAATTTGTCTGTTATGCCCGCGAGCAAGTGATGACGATTTTGCCGGACTCACCGCCACGTTTTATCAATCTGAACAATTACTTGTGGTCAGAGCAGTGGCTGGTGCGCTATCGCGATATGGATTTCATCCAGCATACAGCACCTGACAGCCGCCATGACGTAGCGCCTGACTTTTCTTACGCAGCGCAATCATTCGCTGGTACAGCGCGAATAACGCCGTATCCTGCTTTTCCACCTGCCAGGGGAACGGTTTACGGCAAAACGGATCGTTTTTGCCATCCAGTCCTACTTCATCACCGTAATAAATGCACGGTACACCAGGCCAGGTGAACAGCCAGACCACCGCCAGCGGCAGGCGCGCAATATCCCGACCGAGCAGCGTTTTAAATCGCGCAGTATCGTGGCTGTCGAGCTGATTAAACATACGTAATTGTTGTTGATGAGAAAGCCCTGCGCGGTAATTATCCATCCAGGCCATACAGGTTTGGGCATCAATTTGCTGCGGATCGTAAGAGATATCGGTATTGGCAAGAAATCCCCACAACGGGAATGTGAAGCCACGATAGTTCATGGCGGCATCTTCCACATCGGCCTGTAACCATTGCCGTGCATCGCCAAAATGTTCGCCGACAATATACGCTTCCGGCTGGGTTTCTTTCGCCGCTTCGGTGATCCCAGCAACGTGCTGCATATTATTGCGCGCCCCACCCGCCTCCCCCAGCATATGCACCACATCCAGCCGCCAGCCGTCCATACTCCACGGCGCTTTCAGCCAATGGCGGACAATACTGTCTTCCCCGCGATAAATTTCATTCACCAGACTTTCCGACTGATAATCCAGCTTCGGCAAGCTGGCATAGCCAAGCCAGTCGAGCGCCGTGCCATCATCACTAAACGAGTACCAGTCGCGCCAGGGCGATTCGGGGTTGTGACAAGCTCCCCCCGTGCCACGATTGTGCCTGTCAAACCAGGCATGGGAATCGCCACTGTGGTTAAACACGCCGTCCAGCACCAGCCGCATTCCCAGCTGCTGCGTATTGTGTCGCAAACGCAGCAACGCCCCATCACCGCCAAACTGCGGATCGACATGGCGATAATCCTCGGTATCGTATTTATGTACGCTGGGAGCTTTAAACACCGGATTGAGATACAGCGCTGTCACGCCAAGCTTTTTCAGATACGGCAGTTTTTCGCTTATCCCGTCCAGATCGCCGCCATAGAACGTTGATCCGCCCGCCTGCGCCGTGACCGGTTCATCCCAGTCACGCAAGATGATCTCTTGTCCGGCTGCATGATGGTAATAGACATGATCCTGTTCAGCTTCACGAGGAAGACTACGCGCAAAACGATCAGGGAAGATCTGATAAAAAATCTGATCCGCAGCCCATTGTGGGCCGATATCCGGTACATCGACGGCAAACTGCTCCAGTCGTGCCGGCGGCATTCGGCTGAAGCCCTGCGGTGTAAACCAACGCTGGCGATCGTGCCACAGCAGTTTGAAACTGTAACGCCGCCGGGGTTGTCCGCTGGAGAGATCAATCGCCGCACGCCATGCGGTGACGCCTGGCTGCGGCTGACTGCGCTGCTTATGCATTGGTACTGACATTTCTTCGTTATCGTGTTCTGTACGCAGCATAATGCGCTGCGGTGGGTCTTCGCCCGTCAGCCACAGTGTTATGAGCAGTTGATCTTTGCTTTGTTTAACAAATGGGGGCACCGGCAGGTGCCATGCATTTAACATCATAATTCCCCTGTGATGAAAATCTGATCACCTTGCCATAGCCTAATGCAGGATCACTCATCATCTGAAGGATATTTGGGGGAGGAGGACGGGGGCGGATAACTTTCGGAATAGCCGGATCAGGATTTCCTCCTGAACCGGCTTACAGAACGCAAGTATTATTGGTTTTCAGCCAGCTGACGATCGTGGCGACGCTTAAACATCCAGCCAATCAACAGCACAACAATCCACGCGAAACCGACATACAGCGAGATACGCGTATCCGGGTGATAACCAATCAACCCGATAATAAAGAGCAGGAAAATCAGCCCGCCGATGGTCGTTGCTACCCCACCCGGCACTTTAAATTTCAGCGCCTTAACTTCTTCTGGCGGCAAACGGCGACGGAAGGCAATTTGCGACAGCAGGATCATAATCCACACCCACACCGTGGCGAAGGTTGCCAGCGAAGCGATCACCAGGAAGACGTTTTCCGGCATGATGTAGTTCAGATACACCGCAAACAGCAGCGCGGTAGTCATCACCAGCACCGTAACCCACGGAATACCGCGACGCGACGTTTTGCTGAAAATTTTCGGCGCGCTGCCCTGCTCTGCCATACCGTGGAGCATACGGCCTACGCCAAATACATCACTGTTAATTGCCGACAGCGAAGCAGTCAGCACAACAAAGTTAAGAATGCTGGCGGCAAAGGTAATGCCCATATGCTGGAACGTCAGCACGAACGGGCTACCGGCAGTGCCAACCTGATTCCACGGGTAGATAGACATAATGACGAACAGCGTACCGACGTAGAACACCAGAATACGCATCGGCACGGAGTTAATCGCACGCGGTATCGATTTCTCAGGATCTTTCGCTTCACCGGCGGTAATCCCGATAATTTCGATCCCACCGTAAGCAAACATCACCATTTGCAACGACATTACCATGCCAAGCCAGCCGTTACTGAAGAAGCCGCCGTTGCTCCACAGGTTATGAATACCGGTCGGTTGCCCGCCGTTGCCAATCCCCCAGATGATGATGCCGAAACCGGCGACAATCATGATGATGATGGTGGCGACTTTAAAGAACGAGAACCAGAATTCCAGCTCACCGAATACCTTCACGCTCATCAGGTTTACGGCGCAAATGATCAGCACCACGCTCAGTACCCAAATCCAGTGCGGCACCGTCGGGAACCAGACACCCATATAGATACCAAAAGCGGTCACATCGGCGATGGCGACAATAAGGATTTCAAAGCAGTAGGTCCAGCCGGTAATGTAACCTGCCAGCGGGCCGAGGTTTTCCTGCGCATAACGCGAGAAAGAGCTGGCGGCCGGGTTATGTACCGACATTTCCCCCAGCGCACGCATAATGATATACGCCGCGATACCACCGATAATATAGGCCAACAACACGCTCGGACCGGCCATTTTGATGGCGTCTGCCGAACCGTAAAACAGCCCGGTGCCAATTGCTGAACCCAGTGCCATAAAGCGTATGTGGCGGGTACTTAGCCCACGCTTTAGCTTGTTCTTACTTTCCATCAATTCCTAACCCATCAACACAATAAAAAACCACGGGGCATCGCAGCCCCGTGGTTAAAACAAATGTTCAGTGATTTAGTGAGCGCTGGAGGTCACCTGACGACCTGCCGCGCGATCCCAGATAATGGCCAGAACCACCATCACCACTGTTGGCATTAACCACGCCAGACCTTGTTCGGCCAGCGGTAAACGCTGCGCCCAGGACGGTAAGATATCGCTGAATGCAGATGCTTTGATCCCGTCGAGAATACCAAAAAGCAGGCTGATAAACATCGGCGGAGCAATCACGCGGGACGAATTATGCCACCATGAGCGTGTAAAACTTAATACAACCAGTGCGATACACGGCGGATAAATAGCGGTCAGCACCGGTACGGAGATCTGGATCAGCTGGCTTAAGCCGAGGTTAGAAACCACCATCGAGAAGCCGCCGAGGATAAACACCAGCGTACGATAAGAGAGCGGTACGTACTGGGCAAAGAATTCTGCACAAGCACAGGTCAGGCCAACTGCCGTTACCAGGCAGGCGATGAAGATTAACGCCGCCAGCAGGAAGCTACCGCCGCCGCCAAAGGTGTGCTGAACGTAAGCATGCAGAATAGCAGCGCCGTTTGCAGACTGATCGACCAGCGACGCGCTGTCTGACCCCAGACGGAACAGCGCCAGGTACAGCAGAGTCAGACCAACACCCGCCATCAGGCCAGCCCAGACGGTATAACGGGTCAGCAGACGCGCTTCGGTAACGCCACGAGAACGCGCCGCGTTAACAATAACGATACCAAACACCATTGCGCCCAGCGTATCCATGGTCAGATAGCCGTTAACGAAGCCGTTAGAAAACGCAGCGTTTTGATAAGCCTCAGTCGCCGTGCTGATAGAACCCGCCGGCCAGACAATAGCGGCAACAGACAGGATGACCAGCGCGATAATTTTCAGCGGCGCAAGGAAGTTGCCCACGGTATCCAGCAGCTTGCCCGGATAGAGCGAAACCAGAATAACGATAGCGAAATAGACCAGGCTGTAGATAAACAGCGGCAGCGCGGAATCACCCGTCAGCGGCGCAATCCCCACTTCAAAGGAAACGGTAGCTGTACGCGGCGTAGCGAAAAGCGGCCCCACCGCCAGGTAACAAACCGTTGCCAGCAGTACGCCAGCGACTTTACCGATTGGCGTGCTGAGGCTGTCAACACCGCCGCCAACTTTTGCCAGCGCCACTACCGTTAATACCGGCAGGCCAACGGCAGTAATGAGGAAGCCGAATGCCGCAGTCCAGACGTGTTCGCCTGCCTGTAAGCCGACCATTGGAGGGAAAATAATGTTACCTGCGCCGACGAACAACGCAAATGTCATAAAGCCCAGAGCGATGATATCGCGCGATCTTAATTGATGGGTCATAAATCATACTGCCTGTGGATGTGGTGTTGTAACGTTAAATTTTTGTGCCAATCCCTGGGGATGATACAGCGGTATATTTAAACAATTTTAGCGGGAAATACTCCCAACCAGGCGCGGCGAAGAATAGTTTTTCGATTTACCGCGTTAATGCAGTCAGTATGACAGCACCTGAAGCGCAATTTAAACGCTTATAACGTTTTAAAGCAAGGAGGGATCTAAAAACCAGAGGTATATAGCGATAAGAAATCACCAACCAGTATAAAACACTATTTCCGTGAAAAAGACATGGCTAATCATGCGAACAAAAAATCACCAACCGTTGTAAAATCTAACGCCCGTATTTTGACTGCAAAGAAAATAAGCCAGCATCGACTGGCTTATGGCAATAAAAGATGACAAAGGCGGATTAATCGCTGTTTTTGGCAATTAAACGTTCCGGGATAACAAAACTGAAACGTGTTCCTTTTCCTACTGTACTCTCAATATTCAGGCGACTTTCGTGATGATTCACAGCATGTTTCACGATCGCTAACCCTAATCCGCTACCGCCGGTTTGCCGGGAACGCGCTTTATCAACGCGATAAAAACGCTCGGTCAGGCGCGGAATATGCTCCGGTGCAATGCCCGGTCCGTTATCTTCAACGCTAAATTCGGCACCGTGCGGCACTCGCTGCCAGCGTACGGTGATATGCGTGCCTTCCGGCGTATGATTCACGGCGTTATAGACCAGGTTCGAAATCGCACTGCGTAGCTGATCTTCGTTGCCAGACACCTTGAGGCCGTTATCTATCTCAAAGGTAAATGTCTGTTTTTTCTGACTCAGAGTCTGAGCCTCGCGCTCAACAACGCGCAGCATCATCGGCACATCAACCTTTTCATTGAGCAAATGCGTCGGTGCGGCTTCTATTTTCGACAGCGTCAGCAATTGCTTCACCAGTCCTTCCATCCGCTGGGTCTGCTCGCGCATGGTGTGCAACGCTTTTTCGCGTACCGCGCCTTCCAGCGGCTGCTCATTCATCATCTCCAGGTAACCCTGTAACACGGTCAATGGCGTACGTAACTCATGGCTCACGTTGGCAAAAAAGTTACGCCGCGCCCCTTCCAGTTGATGCATTTGCGTGACATCACGCGCCACCATCAGCAACTGTTTGTGGGTATAAGGCATGACGCGAATTTCCAGATGCCGCCCGGTGTTGAGCACCAGATTGAGCGGGCGAGAAAAATCACGCGTTTTCAGATATTGCGTAAACTCCGGGTAACGCAGTAGGTTAAGGATGTTCTGCCCGTTATCTTCCGGCCAGCGCAAACCAAGAATTTGTTGCGCCAGACCGTTACACCAGAAAATACCGCCCTCTTCCGTGGTCAGCACCACCGCGTCGGGCAGCGACTCCGCGCCGCTACGAAAGCGTTTAATCAGATTGCCCAGTTCACGGCGGCGTTTTTTATTTCGCAGCTGCATCTGGTGTAAGCCGTATAGTAGCGGTTCCCAGCTACCACGCCCCGGTGGCGGGGTCATACTGCGATCCACCCACAGCCACCATGAAAGGCGCAATAAATTCCAGAAATGCCAGATAAGCAGTCCTGTTACCGATGCCAGCAAAAACCAGGGCAGGTAACCAAAAAATGCACCCAGGATGAAAGCCGGGAGGCAGCAAAGTAGCAGCTCCAGCACCAGCCTTTTCCACGACAGCCGTTCCAGCACGTAAGATACTCCAGTTAAGAAATCATAAGCCCTGCTCTGCGTCCGATGAGCAAGGCGTTAAAAGCGGGTTGAAAAACGATATCCTGTACCGCGCACGGTCTGCACCATGCGGTCATGCCCGCCGGGCTCCAGTGCTTTACGCAGGCGACGAATGTGGACATCGACCGTGCGGTCTTCCACATACACGTTAGTTCCCCAGACGTGGTTTAACAGCTGCTCGCGGCTGTACACGCGCTCAGGATGCGTCATAAAAAAGTGCAGCAGTTTAAATTCTGTCGGCCCCATCTCCAGCGGCTCTTCGCCCGCCATCACTCGGTGAGATGTCGGGTCGAGACTTAATCCCTGCATCTCAATCACCTCTTCCACCGCCATTGGCGAAATACGGCGCATTACCGCTTTGATTCGCGCCACCAGCTCCTTCGGCGAAAACGGCTTGGTGATATAGTCATCCGCGCCGGTTTCAAGGCCGCGCACGCGATCTTCTTCTTCCCCTCTGGCGGTCAACATCACCATCGAGCACGAAGCAGACCATTTCGCGAATTGGAGCTTCATCTTCTACGACCAGAATACGTCTCGCCATGATTTGCCCTGTTGTAATAAATAGGTTGCGATCATTAATGCGACGTCATTATGCGTCAGATTTATGACAGATTTATGAAAAGCTCGTCGCACATATCTTCAGGTTATTGATTTCCGTGGCGCAGAAAAAAGCAAATGGCACATCTGTTTGGGTATAATCGCGCCCATGCTTTTTCGCCAGGGAACCGTTATGCGCATCCTTCACACCTCAGACTGGCATCTCGGCCAGAACTTCTACAGTAAAAGCCGCGAAGCTGAACATCAGGCTTTTCTTGACTGGCTGCTGGAGACAGCACAAACCCATCAGGTGGATGCGATTATTGTTGCCGGTGATGTTTTCGATACCGGCTCGCCGCCCAGTTACGCCCGCACGTTATACAACCGTTTTGTTGTCAATTTACAGCAAACTGGCTGTCATCTGGTGGTACTGGCAGGAAACCATGACTCGGTCGCCACGCTGAATGAATCGCGCGATATCATGGCGTTCCTCAATACTACCGTGGTCGCCAGCGCCGGACATGCGCCGCAAATCTTGCCTCGTCGCGACGGGACGCCAGGCGCAGTGCTGTGCCCCATTCCGTTTTTACGTCCGCGTGACATTATTACCAGCCAGGCGGGGCTTAACGGTATTGAAAAACAGCAGCATTTACTGGCAGCGATTACCGATTATTACCAACAACACTATGCCGATGCCTGCAAACTGCGCGGCGATCAGCCTCTGCCCATCATCGCCACGGGACATTTAACGACCGTGGGGGCCAGTAAAAGTGACGCCGTGCGTGACATTTATATTGGCACGCTGGACGCGTTTCCGGCACAAAACTTTCCACCAGCCGACTACATCGCGCTCGGGCATATTCACCGCGCACAGATTATTGGCGGCATGGAACATGTTCGCTATTGCGGCTCCCCCATTCCACTGAGTTTTGATGAATGCGGTAAGAGTAAATATGTCCATCTGGTGACATTTTCAAACGGCAAATTAGAGAGCGTGGAAAACCTGAACGTACCGGTAACGCAACCCATGGCAGTGCTGAAAGGCGATCTGGCGTCGATTACCGCACAGCTGGAACAGTGGCGCGATGTATCGCAGGAGCCACCTGTCTGGCTGGATATCGAAATCACTACTGATGAGTATCTGCATGATATTCAGCGCAAAATCCAGGCATTAACCGAATCATTGCCTGTCGAAGTATTGCTGGTACGTCGGAGTCGTGAACAGCGCGAGCGTGTGTTAGCCAGCCAACAGCGTGAAACCCTCAGCGAACTCAGCGTCGAAGAGGTGTTCAATCGCCGTCTGGCACTGGAAGAACTGGATGAATCGCAGCAGCAACGTCTGCAGCATCTTTTCGCCACGACGTTGCATAGCCTCGCCGGAGAACACGAAGCATGAAAATTCTCAGCCTGCGCCTGAAAAACCTGAACTCATTAAAAGGCGAATGGAAGATTGATTTCACCCGCGAGCCGTTCGCCAGCAACGGGCTGTTTGCCATTACCGGCCCAACCGGTGCGGGGAAAACCACCCTGCTGGACGCCATTTGTCTGGCGCTGTATCACGAAACTCCGCGCCTCTCTAACGTTTCACAATCGCAAAATGATCTCATGACCCGCGATACCGCTGAATGTCTGGCGGAGGTGGAGTTTGAAGTGAAAGGTGAAGCGTA